>Ga0209437_100122_pt1 | contig 201364 bp, 209 predicted proteins | sample AraplaL_Cvi_mTSA_FD_184266 | JGI IMG/M metagenome (GOLD analysis project Ga0209437, IMG submission 184266) | Arabidopsis root microbial communities from the University of North Carolina, USA - plate scrape CL_Cvi_mTSA (SPAdes) (version 2) | ecosystem: Host-associated > Plants > Roots >...
CGTCGGGATTGACCTTGGCGACGGCAATCTCCGGCAGCACGGTGTAATTGGCGAAGGTCGAGCAGCCCATATAGTGATGGATCTTGTCCTTGCCGATCGAGAAGCGCGAGGTGCCGTCCGGCATCAGGCCCTGACCCTGGGTCGAGCGGATCGCCGTGCAGAGGTTGGTCTTGCGGGAAAGGCAGGAGGGGCATTCGCGGCATTCGGGCGTGTAGAGCGGAATGACGTGGTTGCCCTTCTTGACCGAGGTGACGCCCGGACCGACGTCGACGACGATACCCGCACCTTCATGACCGAGGATGGCGGGGAACAGGCCTTCCGGATCGGCGCCCGACAGGGTGAAATCGTCGGTGTGGCAGATGCCGGTCGCCTTGACCTCGATCAGCACTTCGCCGGCCCGAGGTCCCTCAAGCTGAACCGTCATCACCTCAAGCGGCTTACCGGCCTGCACCGCGACTGCTGCTCTTACATCCATCGTTTCATCCCTTCATGCTATGGTTTGGTTCGGGTCACATTGCCATGGGCTGACATCGCGGCTCAAGCCAAAATCAGACACTTAGCGTCGCAATTGTCAGGTTTTACCCGAGCAACCGCCATGCGCTTTTCCTGAAATGCTCGGGTGCCCGTGTTTAGATCAGGCAAATTCCATGATCACGGCGTCGACGGCAAGGCTCTCGCCGGGCTTGGCATTGATCTTGCCGACGACAAGGTCGCGTTCGGCGCGCAGGACATTTTCCATCTTCATCGCCTCGACGATAGCGAGCGTCTCGCCCGCTTTGACTTCCTGGCCCTCGGCCACGGCAATTGCGACGACCAGACCCGGCATCGGGCAAAGCAACAGCTTCGACGTGTCAGGCGGCAATTTTACCGGCATCAGCCTGTCGAGTTCTGCCTGGCGCGGCGTGAACACCTTGGCTCTGACCGAGAGGCCTTGCCAATCTATGCGCAGGCCGTTCAACACGGTGCGGATCTGCGCCGTCAATTTGTGCCTACCCACGCTGCCGACCCAGACGGCATCGCCGGGCCGCCAGTCAGTTGCGACGGTCACGGTCTTGCCGTTCACCTGCATGTCCATCTCGAAGGGAATGGTTACCACGCCTTCGAGCAACGCAACCGGCAAGTAAGCCGCTCCAAGCCTGACGATCCAGTTTTCCCGCAGCGGCCCGGCCGCAGGGCGCAATCGGTCACTATATCGCTCGCGGCGGTTGGCTTCGATCAGGCTGCAGGAGAGGGCGACGGCAGCCAGCAAGGCGGTCTGGTCCTCATCCGGTGTTACCGGCGCGAAGCCATCAGGATATTCCTCGGCAATGAATCCGGTGGAGAGCCGGCCTTCGCGCCAGCGCGGATGCTTCATCAGCGCGGAGAGGAACGGCATGTTGTGCTCGATGCCGTCGACGACGAAACCGTCCAAGGCCTCGCCCATCGCTTCGATCGCATCCAGCCTAGTCGGAGCCCAGGTGCAGAGCTTGGCGATCATCGGATCGTAATACATGGAGATTTCGGCGCCTTCGAAGACCCCGGTATCGTTGCGAACGACGGATTTGTCCGTCTTGCCCTCGCGCGGCGGGCGATAGCGCGTCAAGCGGCCGATAGAGGGGAGGAAATTGCGATACGGATCTTCTGCATAAAGGCGGCTTTCGATCGCCCAGCCGTTGAGCTTGATATCAGCCTGCTTGAACGGCAGCTTTTCGCCGGCGGCGACTCGGATCATCTGCTCGACGAGGTCGATGCCGGTTACGAGTTCCGTCACCGGATGCTCGACCTGCAGGCGCGTGTTCATTTCGAGGAAATAGAAATTCCGGTCGCGATCGACGATGAATTCCACCGTGCCGGCGCTTTGATAATCCACGGCTTTGGCCAGCGCCACCGACTGCTCGCCCATGGCCCTCCGCGTCGCCTCGTCCAGGAACGGCGAGGGCGCCTCTTCCACGACCTTCTGGTTCCGCCGCTGGATGGAGCATTCGCGTTCGCCAAGATAGACGACGTTTCCATGCGCGTCGGCCAGTACCTGGATTTCGATATGTCGGGGGTCGACGACGAATTTTTCGATGAACACGCGATCGTCGCCAAAGGAGCTTTTAGCCTCCGAGCGGGCGCGCTCGAAACCGTCGCGCACCTCGTCCTTATTCCACGCAATGCGCATGCCCTTGCCGCCGCCGCCGGCGGATGCCTTGATCATCACGGGATAACCGATCTCGCCAGCAATTCTCTGGGCATGATCGGCGTCGTCGATGATGCCGAGATGGCCCGGCACCGTTGAAACCTTGGCGGCGTTGGCGAACTTCTTCGATTCGATCTTGTCGCCCATGGCTTCGATCGCCTTGGGCTTGGGGCCGATAAAGACGATGCCTTCCTTTTCCAATGCGGCGCAAAAGGAAGCGCGCTCGGAGAGAAAGCCATAGCCCGGATGAACAGCTTCGGCGCCGGTCTGCTTACAGGCGGCGATGATCTTGTCCGCGACGAGGTAGCTTTCAGCGGCAGGCGCGGCGCCGATATGGACTGATTCATCGGCCATTTCGACATGCAGAGCATCCCGATCGGCATCGGAATAGACTGCGACTGTGAGAATGCCCATCCGGCGCGCAGTCTTGATCACGCGGCAGGCGATCTCGCCGCGATTGGCGATCAGGATTTTCTTGAACATGCAATCTCCGCCCAATACGTCTGCTGTCTCAGTGTTTTAGCCACAAATCGCGTCGGCGGTCCATGTGCAAGATCTACCCCCGCGCGGAATTTGCCGATCTGGACTGCACACGCTCACGCCAGATGATGAAAAGGCCGGAGCCGACGATGATGGCGATGCCGATCCATTTGGAAAGATTGGGGAAGTCACCGAAGATCGCGTAGCCGAGGATCGTAGCGGAAATGATCTCGAAATACTGGAACGGAGCCAGCAGGGACAATGGCGCCAGCCGGAAGGCTCTGACGACAAGCATGTGCGCATAGCCTGAAATCGAGCCCAGGATCAGCAGCAACACAAGGCCGAACATGGAGCCGGGCAGGGAAGGTTCGAAATCTCCAACGCCGGCGGATGAACCGACCAGCAGGGCGAATGCCATGAACAATGTGCCGCCCGCACCCGCCATGATCTGCATCGTCAAGGGCGAATCGGCCTCGCCTACGGCGCGGTTCATGAAGAGATAGAGTGCGTAGAGAAAAGCGCAGGCCACCGGTAGCAATGCCTTCAACCCGAAAACCGCGAAACTCGGCTGGATGACGATCATCGCACCGCCGAAGCCGATAACAATCGCCAGCCATCGCCTCCAGCCGACCCTGTCGCCGAGAAACAGCGCCGAAAGCGCCGTCAGCATGAACGGTTCGACGAAATAGATCGCGAAAACATCGGCGAGCGGCATATATTTGACGGCGGCGAAAAAGAGCAGGCTGGCGGCGCCATGCAGCGCGCCACGCAACAGATTCATCCAGGGACGCTTCGCCGAAAAGGCCGACCGTCCCGTCGCGGTCGCCAGCAGTGGCAGCATGCAGACGAGTTGAAAGAAGAAGCGATAGAAGGTCACCTGTCCCGGCGACATGCCTTCGAAACTCGCCATGTACTTGGCGATCGCATCCATCGTCGGCAGCAGGATCATGGCGCTGGCCATAATCGTCATGCCTCGGAGCGTGTTCTGGTGGGCGGGGACGGTGGGAGCGACAGACATAACGCCACATCAAGCACAGGGACAGCATGCAATCAAGGAGCGATCTGGTGCGGCTTTCGAAACCATAGGGCCTGGCGCGCAAGATGTCGCACTTTTCCATTTGGGACAGATCGTGGTGGCGGGATGACGCCCCTAGACCTATCTGTGTTCCTGGAAAAGGCTAAAACATAAGGGCGCCGCACAGATCGCCGGCGCAGCCAGGAAAAGGATCGCACCGATGTTCAAGCCCGAACAAGAGACGACCGTTTTTTCGGACGAGGGCGATGATACCCTGGGCGGACGGCTGTCCATGGCTCGTGATGCAGCGGGCATCAGCCTGGAGAAACTGGCAATCGAACTGGGTGTCAGCGAGGAGACGATGCTGGCCTGGGAATCCGACCGGGCCGAACCGCAAGCTTCGGCGCTGGTAACGCTGTCGGCGCTTTTCGGCGTATCCCCCGCGTGGCTTATGACTGGCGCTGGCGACGGCCCGGCCGATGACAGCGATGAGCGGGCGCTCGACGCCGTCAGAAACGAGCTATCGCGCTTGCAGACGGCTCATCAGGAAATCGGGAAGTTGATCGAGGCGACAACTCGCCAGATCGAACGGCTGGATCACCAGATCCGGTTGCGCAATGTCAGCAAGGATGTCGCGCATTAGAGCGTGTGTCCCGCGATCTCATGCTGGGGCCACGTCTTTGCGTAAGTCACTGTCTTGAAAACAAAAAACCCGGCCTAAGCCGGGTTCTTGGTGCGGTCGAGAAGACTCGAACTTCCACGGGTTGCCCCACAGCGACCTCAACGCTGCGCGTCTACCAATTCCGCCACGACCGCATCGTGGTAGCGCCGAATTGCTCCGGCGGGGCTGCATGTAGCAAAAGCATTCGGGGGGCACAAGAGCGATATGTCAGTTTTTTTAAATTCCTTCACAGCTCCTCCGATTGCACCCGTGGGAATGCCGGGAAAACGCCGTAGATGTTTGAATTTCCGCCGGAATAGCGCCATATGTGGATAACTCGCCGGCGCGCAGGATTTCCACAAATGCAGCCTGCGGCGGATAAAGGACTGCCCAAAAATGCTTCGCACAGAACTTTCTCACCAAATGTTTCCCGTTCAAGGCACGCCGCCCGTTCGCTGGCGGATCAGCGATGGCCTTGTTCCTTATGACGAGGCCGTCGCAACGATGGAGGCCGAAGTCGCTGATATCGCCGAGGGCCGGGCGTCGGAACTGGTCTGGCTAGTGGAGCATCCTCCACTCTATACCGCTGGCACCAGCGCCAATGCCGCCGATCTTATCGAGCCGGACCGATTCCCTGTCTTCGCGACCGGGCGCGGCGGGGAATATACCTATCACGGGCCAGGGCAGCGCGTGGCCTATGTCATGCTGGACCTTAAGTGTCGGCGGCAGGATATCCGCGCCTTTGTCGGCGCGCTCGAGGAAGTGATTATCCGTACGCTTGATTCGATGAATGTGCGTGGCGAACGGCGCGAGGATAGGGTCGGCGTCTGGGTCAGGCGTCCGGAGAAGCCGGTTATGCCGGATGGTACTGTTGCCGAAGACAAGGTTGCCGCTCTGGGCATCCGCGTGCGCAAATGGGTGACGTTTCACGGTCTTTCGCTGAACGTCGATCCCGATCTCGGTCATTTCACAGGCATCGTTCCCTGCGGAATCTCCGCCTATGGCGTCACCAGCCTTGTCGACCTCGGTTTGCCGGTCATGATGCCGGATGTGGATATGCGTCTTCGCGAGGCGTTTGAACAAGTGTTCGGTCAAACGGTCAACGACGCCTAAAGCGCGTCGCGATCTCTAAGATTCGGTTCAAGCGCTTTAGCTCTTTGATTTCACGCATGTCGTAGCCGCAAAAACCGCTGCACACTTTTGCGTGACATGTTCTAGCACCCGATTAGGGCCGCGATTCAGCAACGAAAGAGCAAGCCTACAAGCCTGTCGCGCCTTTCAAAGGATTGGGATCGCTATCCCAGTGCCTAAATGGAAGGTTCCTGTGCCTCTTGCTCTCGAAACACGGCGGGAGCATGTGGGGCAGGTAGCTTTGCCCGTTCCAAACGATCGATCTCGTCTTCTGATTTGAGAAGATCGTGCAGTTGTTGATCGCTGAGTATGTTGTCTTGATTGTCATGCGAGGTCATGCGGGGACTCCTTGACCTCTGCAGGCGAGAGATTGATCTCTCTCGGCCGCCAGCGCCTACGGGTTCGATGGCCGACGGTTAACGCAACCTACGCTCATCTTGAGACCATGGCGAATCATTTAACACGATAGTCGATCGTCGGGCAGCCTGCTCCTCAAGAAAAATGCCCTGGAAGGGAGAGCATCCAGGGCATAGAGAGGGGAACTGCCAGGAAAAGATTAGGGCGGCGCGGCCACACTTCAAGGCCTGGATCTTACGTTGGGTTGCATCTCGCTGAAAATCGCGCCTGCGCCTCGCGAAACAGTGAGTGTCAGCGGCGCGCCACACCGTTTCCATGACTTTTTCGGCTAGCGCCGCAGTGGTATCTTTTCGGAAATCTCCCGGCGTTTCAGGAAGCCGCGCAGCCATTCCTATCTCATCGGCGCAAATCACGAGGCCGGAAACGTTTCGCAACAGCGAGAGAAATGCAGGAAACACTCCGAGACTAGAATCCTCTGCCATTCGAAACGTTGATGGAGCAAGGATATGAGTATCATTACGGGCGGGATCCGATCTTTGGCAGGGCCTCGCGGGATGTTGCGGCTTTTGATTGCGATAGCCGTCCTGCCCGGCTCAGTGCTGGCGACGGATAGCGCACCCAATAATCAGAATTCGGCATCAACCTTCAGCTACAGGCGCGCGGACCTCGGCAGCGGCTATTCGACATCGAGCATCCTGAAGATGCCGAACAACTCATCCTATTTGGTAACCTGCAATTGCGACGATCATACCTTGCAGGACATGATGTGTCCGACCCAATCCTATGCCTGCAGCTGCGTCCCCCACGCCTACCTCATGTGCCAGTAGAGGGCGCACAATGCTCAAACCGGCTGCAAGAATGCTGACCGCCGCTGTGTGGGTGGCCGGCTTGCCGCTGACGGCACTGGCGCAACAGGATAATTCCTCGCCTCAAAGCCCCACCTCAAACTACTCCTTCAGCGTCGGCTCCCGCCCGGCCGATATCGGCACCGGCTTCTCGACCTACAGCGCCACCTCGGCCACTTCGGATCAGCAGTTTCATATCGAATGCAATTGCCACGATTTCAGCGTGGCGGTCGCGACATGCCCGGCGCCCCGCTATGAATGCTACTGCAGCCCGAGTGCATCGCTGACCTGCGAATAGCGGGCAGGTTGGGAGCCGTCTTGCGCCATATCAGGCTGTGATTCCTGCGATTTTCGACCGATTCGGCACCGGTGATGAAGTACCATTAATGATTGCCGATGCGGCCGAATTGCTCTTTCTGATCGCTGTTTTCGTACAGTCTACGTTCATATTCGTCCGCATATGGTGTCATCCGTCGCCCCCAAATCGCCTGTCGATTGACAATCGGTAGGGACGATACGATTAATAGTTTCGACATTCGTCATAGAGCGGAGGAAATGCCAATGACTAGTCGTGCCATTCTGTTGATGTCCCTTGCGTCTCTTACAGTTGTAGGCTCGATGGGCCTCGCTTCTTCGGCTTCTGCGCTAACCATGAAAGAGTGCAGCGCCAAATATCAGGCAGCTAAAACCGCTGGTACTCTGAACGGCCAGAAGTGGAATGACTTCCGCACCACGCAGTGCAGCGCCGATGCAGGTGCCGCAGCTGCTGCTCCTGCAGCCGCCGCCCCGGCAACAACCGCACCGGCTGCCAAGACGGCGAAGACGACTGCAGCGGCCAAGGTCGATGCCAGCGAGCCTGACGCGACGAAGCCGCCGGCAGCCGAACCGGCAAAGCCGACGACAGCCGCTCCGGCCGGCGTGACTTTCCCGGCCAAGGTTGACGCCAAGTATGCCAGCGAAACGCCCGGCAAGGGCCGCTTCCACACCTGCGTCGACGCTTACAATGCTGCCAAGGCCAAGAATGCACTGGGCGGCCTGAAGTGGATCCAGAAGGGCGGCGGCTACTACAGCCTCTGCAACACCAAGCTCAAGGGCTGATTTTCGGATCGACCTACATTCAGCGGGCGCCGTCACGGCGCCCGTTTCTGTTTGGGGAGGTCAGCTACGGATCTTTTCCCACTTCTTGATCAAGCGGTCACGCTTGAGCTTTGAAAGTCGCTGCAGCCAGAATATGCCATCGAGCTGGTCGATCTCGTGCTGGATGCAGATGGCCAGAAAATCTTCAGCCTGTTCTTCATGCGCCACGCCATTCACATCCTGATAGGAAAAGCGGATGGTTTTGGGTCTCACGATCTCCTCAGTGACCCCGGGCATGGAAACACTGCCTTCCATATGCCGCATGGTTTCTTCAGATGACCAGAGAAGCTGCGGATTAATGTAGGTGCGCACGCCGTCTTCCCGGCTGAGTTCAATCACAACGATCCGCTTAAGCACGCCGATATGCGGACCGGTGATGCCGACGCCTGGTGCGGCGTGCATCGTATCCAGCAGATCAGCTGCCAGCGTGCGCAGATCGTCATCGAACACGGTAACGGGCTCACAGCTCGTTTGCAGCAATGGATTGGGGAAACGAATAATGTGGCGAACCGGCACCGGGCTCTCCATTGTTGGAACGGCGTATGTTGGCACGCAAGGTTGGAGCGATGCAACGGCATGCAATTGCCCGAAGGAGCAAATACAAAATATCAGCGCTTTCGTCTATCTGCTTGTTGACGTTGATTTTTCTTCTCGATTAGAAGGTCGATGAAACGCTTTGACCAATCGTTCAATAGAGATCGGTTGGATTGTCGAGGCAGCGGAAATCGGAAAGGGTGAACAGCAATGGTCGATGTGAACATTCGTATCAAGCGAGCTGAGCCCCGGCATTTCCCAGTTTTACAGGCCGTGGAACTTGCGTCGTTCGAAACATTGCGCGCGACGGGCGCCGTCAGTGGCGATGCGGTAGCAAGCAGCGCGGAAGATCTGCAAGAGTATCTAGACGCCGGATTTCTGTACGCAGCATTCGATGAAAGCGACAGGCCGGTCGGCTATGCGGGAGGATATGTCGCCGAAGGCTGGTTGCATATCGGCGAGGCGGATGTGCATCCGAACTGGCAGCGCAGGGGGATTGGACGGCAATTGATGTTGACATTGCTCGCCGAGGGACGGGAACGAAAGCTGGCGGGTGCAACGCTAACAACAGACCGATTTGCACCTTTCAACGCCTCATTCTATGCTTCATTGGGATTTCAGCTGATGGAGAGAGACTCCTGTCCGGAGCGCCTGACGACGATTCTTTGCTCGGAAGAGGCGAAAGGCCTCGATCCGCTTCGCCGCGTTGCCATGATGCTTGTCTATTGAACTCTTCCGAAGCGCTATTGCTGAAACGGCGCGTGGAGCCGTGGGTTTCACTATGTTGCCCGCGATTGACGTGATGCATCCGCATCGCGAGTGCTGCCACAGTAAGCTGTTCGTCATCGGGCAAGATCGAGTGTGAGATCGCCTCAAGTGCGAAAATTGACTATTACGTAAAAGTCAATATTATAGCGTCCGTCAGATAGGGGCGGATTCTTGGTAGACGGATATTATAGCATAACGGAGCTTACGCGGGAATTCGGTGTTTCGACCCGAACATTGCGGTTCTATGAGGACGAGGGCCTCATTCAGCCTGAGCGCAAGGGGCGTACGCGTCTGTTTCGTCCGGCCGACCGGCGCCTCATCGCCGAAATCCTTCGCGGCCGCCGCATCGGCTTCACCATCGCAGAAATCCGCGAGATCATTCAGGTCTACAAGGAGCCTCCGGGCGAGATCGGCCAGCTGAAGCTGCTGATGAAACGCGTAGACGAGAAGCGTGACGAGTTGCGCCAGAAGCGCAAGGATATCGACGATACACTGAGCGAACTCGACAATGTCGAAGAGGCCTGTCTTGGACGCTTGGCTGAAATCGGCGTGGGGACGTGAAGGCTTCGATCATAGCGTAAGCGGACAATTTCTCAGCCATAGTTTTCCCAAGAACGCTTTCTAAAAGGGAGGCGTTCTCGGGGGCTTGTCGTGGTGATAGCAGGAATTTCGTCCATCTTTGCGGTTCTTGCCGCCGTTGTCCTCGCGAGTCCTGACTGCGGTTCTGCCGCCGAAATAGCGAAATCTGATGTGTCGGTAGCTTATGGCCTTTTGCTTGACGGCAAGGACAAAACATATGGTCAACAGGTTTGTCATATTCATTCTCGCTGCCAGCTTATCGATGACCGCAAGACCGGCGTCGAAGTGAGCGTGACTATCGACGCCACGCAACGTCTATCGGGGGAGGTCAGCGTTCAATGCAGCAAACCCGACTGCACTTTCCTAAATGAGAGAAGATCCGCAAGGCTGGAAGGTGCTGTTGGCGAAGACAGGTCTCGCCAATTCGAGCTCTATGAGGGCGACAGTGCTCCAGTCATGAACGACCTGGTTTATCGCACGAGAACGAGTATCGGTCAGATCTTCTTGCTCTTTGGAAAACAGTGAGCAATGCCTGAATTTTTTGCGCAAACCTGCATTCCCCTCGCTTCAAAGCCAGCGACGCGTGTGTTTGCAATAGAATTCGAACTCACAGCCGAATCGGGAGAGGAGATGCATCTCCTCGCAACGGATGACGAGCAACGTCGTCAATGCGGCGGCCGCTGCGGCCATGGCCACAAACCAGAGATTGCCGATCAGCAGGCCGAGCCCGGCCGTCAGCAGCGTATAGCCGAGATAGGTCGGATTTCGCGTGAACCGAAACGGGCCAGTCGTTACGAGATATGCGCTACAGCGTTGCGTCAGGACGGTCGTGCGGCGCTCCATCAGCGTCTTGACCGCCCAGACGTTCAGCGTCACTGCAAAGGCGGTCAAAGCCGCTCCGACGATCCATGCGACGATGGACCAGATAAACGGTAGCGGTAAGGGATAGTATCGCTGCAGGCAAAGCGCGATGATGACGGCGACGCTATAGAGCAGCGGCGGCCACGGAAAACTCAGCGACTTCGAACGATAGGCATTCATAGAATAACCCTGTCATTGCGCTTCACCCGTGCATTGTATCGCGATTCGGCTTACACGTTCATCGCTATCTGCTTTGATCGCCCCGGATTCCAGGGGTTTGAAGAGATTTTGTGCCTGCAACTTGTCCAGCGTGCACTGGCAGAAGCTTCGGCACATTTTTTCGTCGCCAGATTGGCTGCAGGACGCCACGCATTGCCTGATATAGCCGACTGTCGGATCCTGCAGCGGAGCCGGAGCGACCAGCGACAGGAGATAGACAAGGCCGAACAGCAACGGCTGGTGAACAAGATAGAAGGCGAGACTGTGTCGGCCGGCGCGGGCGATCAGATTGTGGCCCGGACCGAATTTCGCAAGCCTTTTCAACCAGCCGAAGGACATTGCGAGTTGCGCCATGCCGAGGCCGAACAGAAACGGCGTCAACCATGGGAAGAGCGGCACATAGTCGTTTGACTGTTGAGGCGCCTGCGACAGGCCTACCCACCAGAGCCATGGCGTATCGAAAGCCGCTGAATGGAGCGAAAAGGGCGCGATGACGTTGTCGACGACGATGCCAGCTCCCAGCAATGCAGCGATCAGCAGTGTCGCGAAAGCCGGCAGGCGCAGAAAGAGAAGGCCGATGAGGCTCGCGGCTGCAATCGAATGAAGGATGCCGAAATAGATCCAGCCTGGCCCGATAAAGAATTTCGTGACGATGGAGATCGCCAGCGCCGCGGCGACGATCATTCCCAGGCGACGTCCATAGGAGCGCCAGCGAATCTCCGGCGTGTTGGCAAGAACAAGACTGAAGCCGGCCAGAAACAGGAAGGTGCTGGCGATGGCGCGGGCATAGACCTTCAGCCAACCCGTTTCCGCCGTGCCTGCATCGAGATAGCCGAAAAACTCGAAATCCCAGGTGCAATGGTAGCTTGCCATCGCCAAAAGAGCGGTGCCCCGCGCCGTATCCAGAATGCCGATGCGCGACGTTTTCTGCGGTGCATCGGCACTCTCGGCGATTGCGACCATTGATGGGTCCTTCCAGGCATGAACTCAAATCGTGGGCGTCGGCAGCGACGCCGGCTTGTCATGGCATATCGCCATCCATGATGGCCAGACGGGCATCGGAAAAAAACTGACGGCGGACGAGCACGATGATGATGAACATTGTCGTGACCATGAAGACATAAGGGCTCACGAACCAACCGAGATAGCCGATCGAAAGAAAGATCGCTCGCAATCCGGCATTGAAACTGCGGGCAGCGATGATGTTCATGCGAACTACACGTTCAGCCGCGCGTTCGGCACCCACCGGATCGAGAATGGCATCTTCCCGCATCGGCAGAGAACCGAAGAGAATGGTGCAATAATTGAACAGGCGGTAGGCCCAGCCGAATTTGAAGAAGGCGTAGCCGAAAAGGCAGGCTAGCCCCGCCACCTTGATCTCGAAGGCCGCACGGCCGCCATTGAAAATGAAAGGCAGGTCGGAGAAGAAGGCGTTGATCTTGTCCGTTGCGCCGAGCAGCGCGAAGCAGCTGCCGATGGCGAAGATTGAGGTGGAGGCAAAGAATCCGGTGCCGTTCTGCAATCCCGACAGGATCTGCGTATCGATCATCTTCAGATCGCGGCGCAGCGAATTGTAGATCCACTCGCGCCGGCGCTCGTTCATCGCCAACGTCAGGCTGATGCGATTGAAGAAGTGGGCGCTGCCGACGATCCAGTTCAGCGCAACCCAGAGAAAGATAAAGAGGGCGAGGGCGACATAGTCGGCAGTCGTCATTAAGGCAGATTCTCCCGGATCAATCCGATGTGGACTGTAGCCTAGCGCAGGCTGGGCGCAATGCCCTTCTGTTTGCCTCGCCGGATGCCTACATGTAATGTCGCTGCCATGAAATCCGATGTCGGTCGATCGCCATGCAAGGTTGCCCTGATAGCGTAGCTTTGTTCAAAGTCGATTTGCCGAGGAGGCAATAAAGGTCCATGTTTCTTTCAGTTTTCGATGTTTTCAAGATCGGTGTGGGACCGTCCAGCTCGCACACCATGGGGCCAATGTCCGCCGCGAATCGCTTCCTGGAGCTGGTGCTCTCGAATGAGTGGCCGCGCCCGTCCTCTAATGTGCATGTCGCTTCGATCAAGGTCAGCCTGCATGGCTCGCTTGCTCATACCGGCATCGGTCACGGCACGGGTAGGGCTGTCGTTCTCGGCCTGATGGGCGAGCGTCCGGACACGGTCGATCCGGACCGGATGGATGTCATCATCGACGAGGTCGAGCGCAGCGGGCGTATCACACCGCCTGGCCATCCCGCTTATCAGTTCCAGCCCAAGACCGATCTTATCTTCGACAAGAAGGTGCCGCTGCCGGGCCATGCCAACGGCATGAGCTTTTCAGCCCTCGATAAAGACGATCGTCTGCTCGTCAAGCGCATCTATTATTCCGTCGGCGGTGGCTTTGTCGTCACCGATACCGAACTGGAGCAGATGAAGGCGGACAAGAAGAAGCCCGCCGCTGCGGGCGAACGCGTTCCGTTCCCCTTTGCCAGCGCCAAGCAGATGCTTGATATGTCCGAGCGCTCCGGTCTCACGATCGCGCAGATGAAGCGGGCCAATGAAGAGACGCGCATGAGCGCCGAGGAACTCGATGCCGGTCTCGACCGCATCTGGGCGGCCATGAGCAGCTGTATCGATCGTGGACTCAAAGTCGACGGCATCATGCCCGGCGGCCTGAAGGTGCGCCGGCGCGCACGCGCCATTCATGACAAGCTTCAGGAGGAGTGGCGCAGCAACCGCATCAATCCGGTGCTCGCCAACGACTGGCTCAGCGTCTACGCCATGGCCGTCAACGAGGAAAATGCCGCTGGCGGCCGCGTTGTGACCGCGCCGACCAATGGTGCGGCGGGCGTCATTCCGGCGACGATCCGCTATTACCAGCATTTCCACGAGGATTGGGATCAGGACGGTATTCACAACTATCTGCTGACCGCGGCCGCAGTCGGCGGGATCATCAAGCACAACGCCTCGATTTCCGGTGCTGAAGTCGGCTGTCAGGGCGAGGTGGGCTCGGCAGCAGCGATGGCGGCCGCAGGACTTGCCGCAGTCATGGGCGCCACGCCCGAGCAGATCGAGAATGCCGCAGAAATCGCGCTGGAACACCATCTCGGCATGACTTGCGACCCCATTGCCGGGCTCGTTCAGGTGCCCTGCATCGAACGAAACGCGCTTGGTGCCGTCAAGGCGGTTACCGCCGCCTCGCTTGCACTCAAGGGCGATGGCCAGCATTTCGTACCGCTCGACGCCTGCATCGAAACTATGCGTCAGACCGGCCACGACATGAGCGAGAAATACAAGGAAACCTCGACCGGCGGCCTTGCGGTAAATGTCGTCGAATGCTGAGTGTGGACGCCTGCTCTTAAAGGCTTGACGTCCTCGGCCAAAAGGACTTCAACGGCATCCATGGCTTTGCATCTCATCAAATTGTGCGTGGGCGCGGATTCCATCGATGACCTGCGCGAATGGGTTTCCGAGCGGGCGATGAATGCCATCGCAGCTGGTCTCGAGCCGCATACGACCCATACGACCCGCATGGTCCCGAAGCGCACGGAGGAGTTGCTCGATGGCGGCTCGCTCTATTGGGTGATCAAGGGGCAGGTGCAGGCAAGACAGAAGCTGCTTGACATCGAGACCTTCACCGATGCCGAAGGCATTCAGCGCTGCCGGCTCATCCTCGACCCGAGCGTCGTCGAAACGACCGGCCAGCCTCGTCGGCCGTTTCAAGGCTGGCGCTATCTGCCTCAGGATGACGTGCCGCGCGATCTCGATAGCCTCGGCGCAGCCGCCGAATTGCCCGCCGACCTGCGACGCGAACTTTCAGAGCTTGGATTGCTCTAAGGCGGCTGCTTATCGCAGCCGCATCATGACCGGTGCACGGCCGCTCGGAGCGGTGATGTGCAGATGGATATGGGCGTCCGGCTGCGAATACCGCCAGGCGCGCGCGCCGTGGCACAGCAGAATGCCGATCAGGTCTTTGGTCTTGTTGCGTGGTCGCGAACGGTTAAGGCCCAGATCGGCCAGCCGCATCGCCGCCTCATGCAGCGGATGAAGAGCGAAGCTCTTCGGTTTCGTCTTGCCCCCGCCGTCGAGCGAGAAACCGGGATAGTTCTCGTTCATTGCCATTTCAAATCCCCGTACACGTTACAAACTCAGGGCCGGTCCGATGGACATCCGGAACCGGGAGGCCAGGCACCAATGATGGAGACCCGACCGATCTTCATGCATTTCCGCTTTCCTTCGAATAGCGAAAGCGCAAAGTCTTCTTGTTTCGTCCGCACTCCGAGCGGAAAACCGCTGCGCACTTTTCCTGGACATGCTTCACGCGACCCGAAACACATTTGGTCGCCATTTTATTCCACGCTCGCCCAGCACTTGACGCCGGCGCGCTTCAAAGCCTTGCAGGCGTTAAGGGCTGAGCCCTGATCCTCAAAGCCGCCAAAGCGCGCACGATAGCCGCCATCAAAGGCGACGGTATAAGGTTTTGCCGAGCGCAATGCCTTACCGCCCTTGCTCTTTGCGGTATCGAGCAGATCGCTGGCGCCATCCTTACTCGAGGAAACGCCGATCTGGACGACCCACCCGGTTGGATCGCGTTCCGCTTTCTCGGCCTTTGAAACCTTCTCGGTCTTCTCCGCCTTTTCAGCACGCTGCAACTTCACGACCTTCGTATCGGCCTTGGATATCGAGGCAGTGGTGACGGTATCGACTTCATCCTCATCGGCATCGTCGGAAGCGACGTCATCGGAAGCCGCGCGTTGCGGAACCGGCTGTGCGGCTAGTAGAGGATTGGCCGATTTCGGCGTTACCGCTGCAAAGGCCGCGGCGCTGGACGGCTGCTGAGGCTCGGCCGCTTCTGCAGTTTCATCGTTGCGAATCTTTGCACGATTGACTTCGCCGAAACGGGCGCTTGCAACCTGAACGCTGGGCGCTGCCGCCGGCGCGTGGGCAATGACATCAGAAGCGATATGGCGCGTTGAAGCCTGAGGCAGATATGCGGCGATCAATTTGCGCATCTGATTGTCGCGGGCAGGCGTGGACGCGCCGCCAAGAACGACGCCGACGATCGAACGGCCATCGACCTTAACCGAAGTCGCGAGATTGTATCCGGCCGCACGCGTATAGCCCGTCTTGATGCCGTCGACGCCGCGCACGGAGCCGATCAGATGATTGTGGCCGGGTATGACCCGGCTGCCGAGGCGAAAGCTCGTCTCGGAAAAGAAGCCGTAATATTGCGGAAAGTGTTCGCGAAGAGCGATGCCCAGGCGAGCCTGATCGCGGGCCGTCGTCATCTGCGCGGTATTCGGCAGGCCGTTCGGATTGCGATAGGTCGTGCGCGTCATGCCGAGTGCGCGAGCCCTATCATTCATCATGCGGGCAAAGCCTTCCTCGGATCCGCCAAGCATTTCGCCCAGCGCCATGGCGGCATCGTTGGCCGATTTGGTGACGATGCCGAGGATAGCCTCGCGAACCGTTACGGAGCGGCCAGTGCCGATGCCGAGCTTCGTCGGCGCCTGCATGGCGGCATTCTTGGAGAAGACAACCGGCGTATCGAGAGTAATGCGGCCTGCCTCAAGCGCTTCGAAGGTCAAATAGACCGTCATCATTTTGGTCAGCGAGGCGGGGTAGTGAAGCGTGTCGGCGTTTTCGCTGTAGAGAACATTGCCCGTATTGGCGTCGATGACAATGCCGGCATATTTCGTGCCCGCGTAGGCGCTCACAGCGGTTACCGTGATCGTTGCCGTTGCGACCGAAAAACCTAAAAACATTCTCGCCAGAATCTTACCGGATTGAGACGACGATACGGGAAGGGTTGATCTGGACACTAAATCACTCTCTGCTTGCATTTACATTCTCGATGATCCGGCCGCTGCCTTCCACAAACGCCCGCTGCGTTCGAGAGTAAGGGCTTAGCGTTACCAATCGGTTTATGATGAACGGTTGGTTTCAGGTTTTCGTGCCTTTTTAGCGACCGCCGCCAGCCGTGGATGAAGAGCTGGCAGCATCCGCAAGCCGCGCTCCAACGAAGCTCTGGACGGCGGCATCCATCGTGCGCCAATCTTCGAGTTGATTGCTGGAAAAGCGATAGAGGACACTCAAGTCCTTGCCGATTTTGACATCTCTCTGACAGTCACCGCTGGTTGCCAGGGCCGGTGAAGCGGGCAGGAGGCAGCGCACGACATAGTCGGGCTGGCCTGGACGCGGCGCCGTCAGGAGAATCTCGTTGTTGTAGCCGGCGTCGGCACGCAGGCGATGCGCTGTCAGGCCATAGGGACCGGCATATGGTGCGCCATCCACGATATGGGAATAGATCGGCTCCAGCCGGCCGGACATGTCGCGCGACATCGTGCTCTGGCTGAGCTGCAGGAAGATCAGCGACGAAGATTGGGAGACATCGTCAAAGCGAAGCCGATCGGCCTCGCTATATCCCTGCATCTGCGGCCATGTGAGATAGAGATCGACACGTTCGGCTGTGCCGTTCACGCGCTCGCTCGGGAATCGGATGGTATTCGCCGCCAGGCGCAGCGTGTCCTCGCCGATCGTCACGGAGACGGGTTTGGTGTCCGTGGTATGGCCGCCCAGCGAAATTCTCTCGCCAAGCCAATGGCCGCCAACGGATATGGCAACGGTGAGGGCGGCCAGTACGGCTATAACAGACGTAACCCGATAGACGAGGCCGCTCGATATCAGTGGCCTTTCGTCGATGATCGAGGCTGATGACGGAGAAGAAACCATGTCCTTGCCTTCATTTCCTTCTGCGCTGGATACCACCCTCAAGTCGAGCGATGGCAATTCCGCGGCAGGGTCAGACTTTTGATGAGTCTTGTCGGAAAAATGATTGGCGCCACGATGGTTAATGAAGCTTTAAAAATACGTCGACGAGCGTGCTATTCCGCGAACTTCCTCCTATGCGGCTGGAACTGAGCCGGAGAACGGAAAGAGCCGTTCCCGGGACAGTGGGAACGGCTCAGAGGCACCGGTCTGGACAGAAATCAGGGGACGAGACCGGGCCTCTGCTCTTGATCATCGGTGCTAGGCCACCGACGATCCTTGTATGGGATCCTTACTTCAGGCTGCCGACGGCGACGGCGCGGCCGTCCTGTATCTTGACCCAGCGAGCCGGGTGTTCGACGGATTGGCGCTTGAGGAAGGTGTATTCGGTCTCGGACCAGAGCTTCACCTTGTTGCGCATGTTGTCGAGGACAAAGTCGCCGCGATCGGTGCGAACCGTCAGGACGGCGTGGCCGTCGCCGTTCGGCTGCAGGACGACGGTCATGAGCAGATCGGACGGGGAAAAGCCGGCATCGATCAGTTCCTTGCGCTTCAGCAGGGCAAAATCCTCGCAGTCGCCGGCCGTGGTCGGGATCGCCCACTTTTCCTCGACGCCGTAGAGTTCCATGTCGGTCATCGGCTTGATCGTCGTGTTGACCGTGTAATTGATCTTCAGGATCGTCTTCCAGCTATCCTGGTTGAGGATGATCGGACCGGCATCACCACCCGCAAAAACGCACTCGCGCGGGTTTTCTTTGCAGAACTCGTAATGACCGATCGGCGGAGCAGCGTCGCCGGTGATCGTCATGCTAGCGGGCGCAGCCTGAGCAAGGCCAAAGAACCCGAGAGTGGTGAGTGCCAAGGCGGCAAGACCGCGAAGTACCAATTGAAAGTTCATGTCCCTGTCCCTGCTTATTTTGTTGGGATCAGAATGACAGGGATGCTTTTATCTGGCGCAAAATTGCACAGTCAAATTAAGGGCTTAGTTGAATCAAATTTGAATCAATTCCTTTACGTCGCAAAAGGAAAGCGCAGAGTCGCTCGTTAACGAATTCGATTAAAATTTGAACGTTTCCGGTATGTGTTCCCCTGTGGGCAACGTCATCCCGGCGCCGCTTTCAATCGGCTTCTCGTCAATGGAATTGTTAACGGTAAGGCGGCTCTTGTGGTCGAATATCGTCTCAGGGTGAAACAATATGGTCGTGTCGGTTCAGCGGGCTGGTGACCGAAATGTGCCATTCCGTACCAATTTGGGAAAAACGGCCAAAAAAATATTTTTGGTTTTTACTTTGAAGTCCGCACACGCATTGCGTCCGTAGCACGAACGATCGTCGCGGCCATCTCCGCCAAATCCGCGGAATGGGCGGCGTTGGGAACAATGATAAGCTCGGCGTCCGGCAATGCCTGCGACAATTCCCATGCCGTAAGCAGGGGTGCTTCGAGATCGAGACGCCCCTGGATCATCATGCAGGGAATGTCGGCGATCCGATCGACGTTGCGCAGGACCTGGCTCTCCTCCAGCCAGGCCAGATGGTGAAAGTAATGCGTGATGATACGGGCTCGCGCCGTTACAAAGCGCGGGTCAGACCAGCGTGCCGATAAAGTGGCGCGAGGATCGATCAGGATCGACGCGGATTCCCAGTCATGCCAATCCCTGGCCGCTTTCACGTGAATGTCCGGATCGGGATTGCACAGAAGGCGGTAGTAAGCGTCGACAAGATGCCCGTCACGATCCTCGGAGGGGACCGCCGCACGGAAACGCGCCCATTCCGCGGGAAAGAAACGGCCGAGACCGTGATAGAGCCAGTCAATCTCCGTCCTCCTCGTCATGGTGATGCCGAGGAGAAGCAAGGAAGACACTCGATCCGGATGGGTTTCGGCATAGACAAGGGCGAGCGTGCACCCCCAGGAATTGCCGAAAACGACCCAGCGTTCGACGCCCAGCCAATGTCGCAGCCGCTCGATGTCCGCGATGGAGTGCCATGTCGTGTTCGCCGACAGATCGGCATCCGGCTCCGACGCATGTGGGAGGCTATTGCCGCAGCCACGCTGGTCGAACTGAATAATCCGGTAATGCTGCGGATCGAAATATCGGCGCGCTCCAGCGGAACTTCCGGATCCCGGCCCGCCATGGAGGATCAGGACCGGCGCGCCGGCGGGATTGCCCGATTGCATCCAGAATATCCGCTGGCCGTCGCCGACCTCGAGCAGGCCATCCGCAAAGGGAGCATTATCCGGATAGAGCATCTTGCCGCCACACGCATCGAAGAAAGGACAAGCGTCGCTATTTCATGGCGTTGTGTGACAGGACGATAACAGGATCATAGAAATTCGCGCAAGGTCTCACGCGATTGCAGCGAAAGGAACTCGATCGCCACGCCTTCCATGAAGTGACGCACAACGCGGCCCCGCATATTGCCGAGGCGTACGGGCGTGCCGAGCGGCGGGCGCACATCAACGTCAACGGCGGCACCGGAGAGCGAAAGGTCCATGATCCGGCAGAAATGAAGCGTGCCGTCGTCGAGGGTCAACTCGCAGCGTGTATTGCGCGGCGTCAGACGATCATGACGGCGATCCTCGGGCAGGCCGAGCTCATGCTTGTTGGCAAGCCAGGTGAGCTGGGCCGCAAGCTTTTCGCGCTTCCTCTCGGTCGCATTGATCGACATTGTGAAACCGCGGCCATCGACAGCAACGACGTGACCTTCCACGCGGCCGAGATGATCGATATAGGCGATGACGCGCTCACCGGCCCGAGGACGTCCCGCGCAGGTGACATGCATATCGCCCGGCGACATTTCGGTTGCCAGGCACTCGAATTCTTCATAATTGGCAAGCATCAGTCGACCCTGCATATTGATCGGGACTCGCTGAAAAGTCCTCTGATCGTTGCGGAGGGTATTGCCTGTCATTTGATTTGACCGCATGCCCTGGGCCGGCTGAAATGAATGCATGGATGAGCTTCTTTGACCAATTGCGTCCGATGCAATAACTAGCCGAAAGTTCTTAAGGTAATGTTGTCTTTCCAGCAGCGTTACTTACAAGCGTCGCCCGATTTTGTCCCGAGGTGGTTCAACAGCGGCATTGCGACCGTGCATTGCCAGATTGAGCTTTCTGCGCATCCATTCGCCCAGGCGCATGCTTTCCTGGGATGGCAGGAGGTCGGTTGGATCGGGATGCGGCGGCGCGTCGATGATGCGGGCAGGGCGCTCATAAAGCAGGCGCGTACGATCGAGCGCCAGGAACTCCAGACATTCATTGCTAAGCCACGCGGCGGGAGCGGTGGGTGCCAGGCAGCCCAACAATCTGTCGCAGGTATTGCTTGAGCTGCGCAAGGGCATCAGCATCATCTCGAACGCTACGCTACGGCCGCTGATGCAATAGCCTGTTGCATGGATCATCGCAGGAACGACATGCGTCATGACGCCGGCGGCGATATGCACGGGATCGTCCTGCTGGCTGCCGGCCCACAGCGCCGCGAAGTCCTCGCCGCGCATCTCGCGTCCCATCAGATTGCAGATCGTCGTGCCCGCCAGGCGGAAACGCGGATTGTCGTCCGCCGTATTCTCAAGAATGAAGAGTTCCGGGAGAATATGGCTGATGGCGGAGGGCTGTATCAAATTGCGCAAGGGCGCATCCGCGTCACCGCGGATCTGCTCCCAGTAGGTAAATATCTCTGTGCTCGTCTTCTGCCGCATGATGCGTGGGTGTCCCATTTCAGTTCAATCGCGTGGCCGATTTTCGCCTTCACATCAAGCCTTGCCAGTTTCATGCCAGACCGGGGTTGTTAGGGTTAACGATCGGTTTCGATTGCCAATCCTGACGGCAGATGAAAGGAATTGAGCATCACTTCATCAAGTGACCTTCAGCACGAACTTCAGGGCGCAATGCAGGCCTTGCCGGCCAACCCACCAGAAAAGCGTCCGATACGCCGCCCGGCATCCGGGCGGCTTTTTTTTTGAGTTTTGCTGCGCTATGTGTCGATCACATCTAAGGAAAAGCAGAGCAAGACATGGACGATGAACAGCTGCCGCACCACGAGCCGGAAGATCCCCGGCCGCCGCGAGTTCCGGCCTTCAATCTGCCTCCGGTCATCCTGGCCAGCCTTGCGCTGCTGGTTGCCGTCTTCGCGCTCATGAATGCACCGTCCTGGTCGGACGATACGCTGAACTGGATCTATTTCACCTTCAGCTTCATTCCGGCACGTTACGACTTCCCGCTGTCTCAGCAGGGGCTGGAGTGGCTTTGGACGCCGGTCACCTATTCCCTGTTACATGGCGGCATCGAACATATCGTCTTCAACAGCCTTTGGCTGATGGTGTTCGCGGCACCGGTCGCACGGCGTATCGGTACTGCGCGCTATGTGATTTTCTGGATTCTTTCATCCGCCGCCTCCGCCTTCATGCATGCGGCGCTCTATTGGGGCGATCAGACCCTGCTGATCGGCGCATCCGGGGTCGTTTCGGCATTGATGGGCGCTGCGTGCCGCTTCGCCTTCCCGGCGATGGACGGACGTCGCATTTCGATGCGGCAGGCGCATCTCAATCCGCGGCTGAGCGTTCTCCATGCGTTGCGCAGCCGCACGGTCGTTGCTTATATCGCCATGTGGATTGCCGGTAATGCGCTCGTCGCCTTCGGCATCACGCTTGTCGGCGACAGTGCGCAGCCGGTCGCCTGGGATGCCCATATCGGCGGTTTTCTCTTCGGATTTCTGCTCTTCGCGCTGTTTGATCGCCAGCCCAGCATGGAAGAACAAGAAGCTGCATTACGCAATGAATGAAGCTGTTGCTTTCTTGCCGTTGCGAGCGCACCATTGCTATCCGTCGATCGTGGGATAGAGGAGATCGACTCGACCGACGGGCAGGCGCCGGTTTGAGCTCCGGGGGTGATTTCGGAACATATCGGATGCTTCAAGTGTTCACCATGCTTTCGAGATGGGAGGATCGAATGTCAGTTTCCGTAAAAGCAATACTGGATGCCAAAGGCCGCGATGTCGTTACCGCCGGGGGGAATACGACGCTCGCAGAGGCAGCGAAGCTACTCAACGAAAAGCGCATCGGCGCGATTGTCGTCGTCGGCATGAACGGTAAGATTTCCGGGATTTTTACCGAGCGCGATGTCGTCAATGCGGTTGCCAAACATGGCGCCGAATGCCTCGACAAGCCGATCGCATCGCTGATGACGGCGAAGGTGCAGCGCTGCAAGGAAGATACAACCACCGACGAACTCATGGAGGTGATGACACTGGGTCGCTTCCGGCATGTTCCCGTCGAGGAGAAGGGTAAACTCACCGGTATCATCTCGATCGGCGACGTCGTCAAATGGCGTATCCGCGAGATCGAGCTCGAGGCCGAGCATATCAAGGCCTATATTGCGGGCTGAGGAGCAGTTTGACGTGGCGCGTGCAATCGACCCGACGGGTCGATTGCAAGACAAGCGTTTCCAGCCTGAATCGGCGGCACGACTAGCTTTCGCTGACATATCGGCGCCGGTCTAGCGAGCGTATGCTTCCTGCATGCGCCGGATCTCGGTCAATCTCGCCGAGGCTTCCTCATAGCCGCGCTCTATGGCTTCGCCGGCGCGGTGAAACTCCGAAAGACCGATATCGCTCAGGCGCGGATGCAGCGCCAGATCGGGGGGATCGCCCGCAAGGCGAGCGCGCGCAATTCTATCCTGTATGATGTTGAAGGCCTGTACCATCACGCCGGTCATGCCGAGCTTCATGGCGGGCGTATCGTCGCGACGGACCTGATCGCCATTGGGCGGGCCGACATTGTGTTTGACCACGGCGGAGCGACCATAGAGGTCGTAGTGCAGGTTCACGGCAACCACCAGCGGTTGCTCATAGCTACGGCATACCGAAACGGGAACCGGATTGACGAGCGCACCGTCGACGAGTGTTCGGCCGTTCGATCGAACGGGCTCGAAAATGCCGGGCAAGGCGTAAGATGCGCGCAGTGCAGTGATAAGGGATCCGTTGGCGATCCAGACTTCGTGACCGGTGTTCAGCTCGGAAGCGACGGCGACGAATGGATGGCCCAGATCTTCGATAGACAGGCCTTCGAGATGTTCCTGCATGCGCTTGGTCAACCGCATGCCGCCAAACAAACCGCTACCACCGATCGTCAGGTCGAGAAGGCTCGCGATGCGCCGCATTGTCAGGGAACGGGCGAAAGCTTCCAGCTCATCGAGTTTGCCGGCAAGATAGCAGCCGCCCACAAGAGCGCCGATCGAGGTGCCTGCGATCATGCCTACGGCTATTCCGGCCTCGTCCAAGGCGCGCAGTACACCGATATGCGCCCAACCGCGAGCCGCGCCGCCGCCGAGCGCCAGGGCGATATTGACCTTCTTCGGGGGGGCGGGGGTCGGAAGTGGCGGAGACGTATCCTGCGAGGTGCTCAAACCGGTCGAGTTCTGTCCGCCGAGATGACGATTCAAACCCCAATTCAGCATTTAAAGCCTCCTCCGAGGCCTTGCGTGCCTCTTGCTAAAATACTGTCCCTTTTTTGTTTCCAAATCGTATACCGGTTGTAGCCAGTTCAATTATTTCGCCGATAGGTCTAGTGCTTGTAGACGTCTTCCGGATCGAAATGCAGATGATCGTCGACCACGCTCAGCACAGGCTTTCCGTCTTCCAGTTCGACGGTGCGATAGAAACAGGACCGGCGCCCAGTATGACACGTCGCGTCATGTCCGGCGACTTGGACTTTCAGCCAGATTGCATCCTGATCACAATCGGTACGGATTTCGATCACGGTCTGCAGATTTCCGGAGGTTTCGCCCTTTTTCCAGAGTTTTCCGCGGGAACGGCTGAAATAGTGGGCGATACCGGTCTTGATCGTCAAGGCGAGCGCCTCGGCATTCATATGCGCTACCATGAGAAGTTCGCCGTCATGCGCATCTGTCACGATGGCGGTGATCAGACCGCGATCGTCGAAGCGCGGCGTGAAATCGCCGGCATCCTCGAGTTCGGATTTGTCTTCAGAAGGCGCATTGAAAATAATATTCATTTCCGGCTCTTTCCCTGACGTCCGGTTAAAGCATGCCGCCGAAAAACGTTAGAGAATTTCGGTCGACATCATGCTCTGCTTGCTTCTAGAGCGGATTCAGTTTCTAGGCCTATGTGGCCTGAAATCATCCGGCTCTAGCGACCCCGGACCATCGACATGAAACGGACCTGTTCTGCGGGATCCGCCTTGAAGGCGCCTGTGAAGGTCGTCGTCAGCGTCGTTGAACCCTGCTTCTGCACACCGCGCATGGCCATGCACATATGTTCGGCATCGATCATCACGGCAACGCCGCGCGGACGCAGCGTATCGTCGATGGCGTTGGCGATCTGCGCAGTCATGGCTTCCTGCGTCTGCAGCCTGCGGCCGAAGATTTCGATGACGCGTGCGATCTTAGACAGACCGAGAACGCGGCCGTTCGGCAGGTAGGCGACATGTGCCTTGCCGATGATCGGGACCATGTGATGTTCGCAATGCGAATAGAAGGGAATGTCGCGCACGAGGACCATGTCGTCATAGCCGGAAACCTCTTCGAAGGTACGGCCGAGAACATCCTCGGGGTTCAAGTCGTAGCCGGAGAACAGCTCACGATAGGCCTTGGCGACGCGCGCGGGCGTGTCAAGCAGGCCCTCGCGCTGCGGATCGTCGCCAGCCCAGCGAAGCAAAACGCGAACTGCGTCTTCGGCTTCCTTCTGCGACGGGCGGTCGGATTCAACGGCTTGCGGAAAGTTCTTTACAATGGCGTCCATTACCTGTGGTTCTCCTGACCCGCTAAGCGGATATCATCTTGTCGGACTCGCCACTGGCATTCCCCGAGGTACGGAGAGTGTGTACCTTTGGCGGGCTCCGGGGCGTTCTGGCTGGCGGACAAGCCTGCCGTCCTGCACGGTTTCCCATCAAACTTACAGAAGACCATTGCATTTCGTTGGTCTTCGAACGACATACATATAGTATGGCATTGTCCCTGTGAAAGTGTCCTAAACGGACACGCTGTGTTTTTTGTTACGAAACACTCACGGGTGCATCGGAGCAAAATCTGGTATGGACGACATCTACAACAGCAAAATCCTGGAGTTTGCAGGCAATATCGGCCGTATCGGCAGTCTTCCTGACGCCGATGCCAGTGCCCAGGCCCATTCCAGACTGTGCGGTTCTCGCGTAAAAATCTGGCTGAAAATGGACGGCGATGTGGTGACGGATTTTGCCCATGACGTCAAGGCCTGTGCGCTTGGCCAGGCGTCGTCGTCGGTCATGGCGCATCACGTGGTCGGCGCTTCGGCAAACGAAGTGCGCAAGGCCCGCGAAGACATGCTCGCCATGCTCAAGGCTGATGGCGAGGGGCCGAGCGGTCGGTTCGAGGACATGCGCTATCTGCGGCCCGTCAGGGATTACAAGGCACGCCACGCATCGACGATGCTTACCTTCGATGCCGTTGTCGATGCCATCGGTCAGATCGAAGCGGCTCGCCAGGGCGAAAATGCCAAAACGGCCAAGGCCGTCTGATCGGAGCGCCGGGCAATGTGCCAATTCTGTTTGATGCAGGACGATGACGGGGACGAAGGCGGCGCAGCCCCTTCGAAAAAGTCGCGTGTTGCTGCGTCACCGCTCGGCGACAAGGCGATGCGCTCACGCAATTACTCCGGTCCTTTCCGCAAGACGCCGGATCGCCTTCTCGGTATGGGCTTTATCCGGCTCTACCAGCTTACTCTTTCGGGCTTCGTCGGCAATTCCTGCCGCCACATTCCGACATGTTCGGAATATGGTTATGAGGCCGTTGCGCGCCATGGGCTATGGGCCGGCGGCTGGATGACGCTGTTTCGCGTCGGGCGCTGCGGGCCTGGCGGCACCAGCGGGCTGGATCCGGTGCCCGATGCGTTGGAGCAGCGCTATCATTGGTGGACACCGTGGCGCTACTTCCGCCTCGGGCAGAAGGTCGCTTGAGCCCGTATGACCGTTTACGTTGCCCTGCTTTACAGTATCGTACTCGGCGCCGGACGCAGGGTCGTGATGAACGATCTCAAGGCGATGGCGGAACGGCTTGGTTTTGAAAACCCCAGAACGCTCGTTGCAACCGGCAATCTGATTTTCGAGAGTGAAAAGCAGCCGATCGCTGATATCGAGGCGAAGCTTGAGACCGGCTTTGCCGCAACCTTCGGGAAACATGTCGATATCATTGTGCGTGATGCCGCGACATGGCTGAGGCTCGCCGAGAGCAATCCTTTCCTCGACGGAATCGGCAGCGAAGTCTGTATTCGCATCATGCGCCAGCCGCTTCCGGGAGAGATCATCGACACACTTACCAGATATCGGCGCGATGAGCGCATGGCCATTATCGACGGCGATCTCTGGGTCGATTTCGGTCTCAAGGCCAGCGAAACAAAACTGTTGCCGGCGCTGACCACAAAAAGGCTCGGTGTCGGAACGATGCGAAACTGGAACACCGTGCGCGGTTTGGCCGAGATGATCCGCCGTTAACGCCGCTTTTTCTTTACTAGATTGCGAAATAGAGCTATCAGGCGCGCGGATATAAGTAGGTAATTACTTAATCCCTATCTTTCGAAACCACCCGCATTCGTTGGCGGGACTGGACAAGGAGAATATCGATGTCCCAACCTGTTTCCCTGACATTTCCCGATGATTCCGTGCGCAGCTTTGCTGCCGGCACGACCGGTCGCGATGTCGCCGAATCCATTTCCAAGTCTCTGGCCAAGAAGGCTGTCGCGATTGCCATCGACGGCACCGTCCGCGACCTTTCCGATCCGGTCACCGACGGCAGGATTGAAATCATTACCCGCTCGGATGACCGCGCGCTGGAGTTGATCCGCCATGACACCGCACACGTTCTCGCCGAGGCAGTGCAGGAACTCTGGCCAGGAACGCAGGTGACGATCGGCCCGGTTATCGAGAACGGCTTTTATTATGATTTCGCCAAGAACGAGCCCTTCACGCCCGATGACCTTCCGGTCATCGAAAAGCGGATGCGCGAAATCATTCAGCGCAACAAGCCGTTCACCAAGCAGATCTGGTCGCGCGAAAAGGCAAAGGAAGTCTTTGCCGCAAAGGGCGAGAACTACAAGGTGGAATTGGTCGACGCGATCCCCGAAGGTCAGGATCTGAAGATCTATTACCAGGGCGATTGGTTCGACCTCTGCCGCGGCCCGCACATGGCTTCCACCGGCCAGATCGGCAATGCCTTCAAGCTGATGAAGGTTGCCGGCGCTTATTGGCGTGGCGACAGCAACAATCCGATGCTGACCCGCATCTACGGCACGGCGTTTGCCGAGCAGGCCGACCTCGACAACTATCTGCACATACTTGCAGAAGCGGAAAAGCGCGACCATCGCCGTCTCGGCCGCGAAATGGACCTGTTCCATTTCCAGGAAGAAGGCCCAGGCGTCGTCTTCTGGCACGGCAAGGGCTGGCGCGTGTTCCAGACGCTCGTGTCCTATATGCGCCGGCGCCTTCAAGGCGACTATCAGGAGGTCAACGCGCCGCAGGTGCTCGACAAGTCATTGTGGGAGACCTCGGGTCACTGGGGCTGGTACCGTGACAACATGTTCAAGGTCACCGTCGCCGGCGACGATACGGATGATGATCGCGTCTTCGCACTGAAGCCGATGAACTGCCCTGGCCATATCCAGATCTTCAAGCATGGTTTGAAGTCCTATCGCGAACTGCCGATCCGCCTTGCGGAATTCGGTGCTGTCCATCGCTACGAGCCCTCGGGAGCGTTGCATGGTCTGATGCGCGTACGCGGCTTCACGCAGGACGATGCGCACATCTTCTGCACCGACGAGCAGATGGCCGCCGAATGCCTGAAGATCAACGATCTCATCCTGTCGGTCTATGAAGATTTCGGCTTCAAGGAGATCGTCGTCAAGCTCTCGACCCGCCCGGAGAAGCGCGTGGGCTCCGACGCGCTCTGGGATCGCGCCGAAAGCGTGATGATGGACGTGCTGAAGACGATCGAGGCACAGTCCGAAGGACGCATCAAGACCGGCATTCTGCCGGGTGAGGGCGCGTTCTACGGCCCGAAGTTTGAATATACGCTCAAGGACGCCATCGGTCGTGAATGGCAGTGCGGCACGACGCAGGTCGACTTCAACCTGCCGGAGCGCTTCGGTGCCTTCTACATCGACCAGCATTCGGAAAAGACCCAACCGGTCATGATCCATCGTGCCATCTGCGGCTCGATGGAGCGCTTCCTTGGCATCCTGATCGAGAACTTTGCCGGCCATATGCCGCTCTGGGTCTCACCGCTGCAGGTCGTCGTCGCGACGATTACCTCGGAAGCCGATGCCTACGGCGAAGAAGTAGCGGAAGCGCTGCGCGATGCCGGTCTCGATGTCGAAACCGATTTCCGCAACGAGAAGATCAACTACAAGATCCGCGAGCATTCGGTGACGAAGGTTCCGGTGATCATCGTTTGCGGCAAGAAGGAAGCTGAGGAGCGCTCGGTCAATATCCGCCGTCTCGGCAGCCAGGCGCAGACCTCGATGTCTCTCGACGAGGCGATCGCAACGCTTACGTTGGAAGCTACGCCGCCGGACGTTCTGCGCAAGCGGGAAGCTCGGCGCATCAAGGCTGCTTGAGGGCAACCATTGCTGACGGCACCTTAAGGGTGCCGTCAGACAACTGACATAAAGCTTTCATATAGTAGAAAAATCAAAGCGTTGCTGCAGCCGCTGGGTGTGGCGCAGCAGAAGGATAGGAGCGGGGCAGCCCGTTGCGCATTTGGATTTCAAAGAATTATCCTACGCCAATGAACGGGATACGCGCATCAAGCGCTGGTTCATCCGCTCCATAGAAGGCCTGTCCGGCCGCGACCGTTACGCCCGGCTCTACGATATCTGGCGCACCGATATCATCGGCAAGAGCGAGCGCGTCTTTGGCAAGATGCTTGACCTTATCGATGTGCGTTTGCTCGCCAAGGGTGAATGGCCGCCTCGGGATATTCCCGACGCGCCGATCGTCATCGTCGCCAATCATCCCTATGGCATCGGCGACGGGATCGCCGTCCTGGCACTTGCCGAGCAACTCGGTCGTCCCTTCAAGGTGCTGATCAACAACGAGTTGTTGAAGGTGCCGGAGATGCACGACTACTCGCTTCCCGTTTCCTTCGAGGAAACCAAGGAGGCGATGGCCATCAACATGAAGACGCGTCATGAGGCCGTTCGTCTGCTGAAGGAAGGCACGACGATCATCATCTTCCCGGCTGGCGGCGTCGCCACCGCCAAGAAGGGGTTTGGCCGCGCCGAGGACCTGCCGTGGAAGATTTTTCCCGCAAAACTTATCCAGGCGGCGCGCGCCAGCGTCATACCCATCTATTTCGAGGGACAGAACGGTCGGCTCTTCCACCTCGCGAGCCGCCTCTCGATGACGTTGCGCATATCGCTGCTGATCCGCGAATTTCGGCGGCTATCTGGAAGTACCATCACGGCGCATATCGGTGCGCTGATGAGCTGGGAAGCGCTCAGTGAGGGAAGCGACCGGAAGGATCTGCTCTCGAAGCTCTACAGCGCCGTGTTTTCCATGGCGCCGCCGCGAAAGATGCCGCGCCGAAAAGCGGTCTGAGAGAACGGGTTTTCCAAGGCGGATATAGGGGTGTCGGGAATCTGCCGGCACCTTCAATCCATGCTGTCGCCTTCATCGCCACCGGCGGGTGACAGTTGCTCATACGTGGGCAGCGGTCGCTGGTTCGACGTTGCCGGCTCGGTCTGCGGCGATTGTGTCTGCCGCATTTGCGGCATCTGAAGCGGAATCTGCTGAGCCGGTTGCCGTTTGTCGGCATCCTGCGGCTGCTGCTGCTTCATCAGCACTTCCACGTCGGTATTCATCCCCGCGGCCACGGTAAAATCGCGCTGATAGATCTTATCCTTGTTGCGGGCAACGGCGGTGTAGCGACCTTCTGCAAGCACCATGGTCGGGAAAGCGCTGACGCTTTCGCCGACGATATCGCCGGCGGAGGTCAGGATCGACCAGGCGGTGTCGGCGATCGCCTCGCTGCCGGCGTCGGACACCAGCTTGAACGTGATCTTGGCCGCCCTGTGCTGGATCGTCGCCTCGGTGACCTTGCCGGCTTCCACCTGGATATCGGCACGGATGACGGCGTTGACCTCGCCATATTCGGAAACGATATGGTAGGTGCCGGCGCTAAGGCCGACGAGCGTGTTCGGCTTGACATCATCCATGACAAGGCCACGCTCGCCATCGTCCTTGGCTTCGCTGGAATAGATCGAGAAGCTCAGTTCATCGGGCGGGATTCGCACATCGGAGCCCGATACGGCGTTCAAAACCATGCCGCCGGCGTCGAGCACCATGGTCTGCTTCTGTGTTTCGCCCGTTTCCGACACGCTCAGTTTCTTGGTGACGCCGGCGCGGCCGAAGGAAACGTTGACGAAGTAATCGCCTGGCAGGAGATGGAAGGAGGCCGAGCCACCCTTCGAGCTGGCCACCAGCGGCAGCTTGCCGTCGGCACCGGCAATCGGACTGAAGACATACCAAGACAGGCCCTGTTGCTGCGGGCCGCTCTGCGGCGTCAGCTTGGCTTCCAGCGAAACGTCGCGCAGCGTTCGGGCAGGAGAATTCTCGCCATCGGGCGCGATGAAGGCGTTCAGCTTCGGCATCTTCATGCTGCCGTCGAGTTGCTTGAACTCTTTGAAAGCTTCCTGCGCCGAGGCGTTTGTACAGAGGCAGCCGAGAACCGCGAAAGCCGCGCTCAATCGGCGAGCCGATGAAATGCCTGACATGGGTTCCGAACCGATTGACTTCCGATAAGACACACGCCACTTCAAAACCAATGCCATGACAAATTCAAGGCCTACATCCTGTTATCCGTTAAATGAAAGCAATCACTCCATGAAAACCGATATTAAGCTGATTGATTATCTTGCCGTGCGCCGATCCATTCCCGCGTTTCAAATGGCGGAGCCAGGCCCGGAGAAGGCCGAGATCGAGGAGATCATTCGGTTAGCATCGCGCGTTCCGGATCATGGCAAGCTCGCACCCTGGCGCTTCATCGTCTATCGCGGCGAGGAACGCGTGCGCATTGGTGAGGAATTGCTGAAGCTCGCTTTGGAGGCCAAACCTGATCTGTCGGAGGAAATGATTCAGGTGGAACGCACACGGTTCACCCGTGCGCCTGTCGTGATCGCCGTCGTCAGCAAGGCGGCTCCGCACGTGAAGATCCCTGAGTGGGAGCAGTTGATGTCGGCGGGTGCGCTTTGCCTCAATCTGCTGATCTCCGCGAACGCCCATGGCTGGGTATCGAACTGGTTGACCGAATGGTTCGCCTATGATGAACGCGCCTATCCGCTGCTCGGCGTCGCGCCGGGCGAGAAAGTTGCCGGCTTCATCCATATCGGCTCTTCAGACTTCCCGCCTGTGGAACGTCCGCGTCCGGAGTTGGCCGAAACCGTTACCTGGGTCGGAGGCGGCAGCGCCTGATGTTCTACTCGACGGATAGCAATAGGCATGGCCTGGCGCACGATCCCTTCAAGGCGATCGTCGCGCCGAGGCCGATTGGCTGGATCGGGAGCAAGGGCAGGGACGGTTCGCTGAACCTGTCCCCCTATTCCTTCTTCAATGCGGTCAGCGATCGGCCGAAGCTGGTGATGTTTTCTTCGTCCGGCCGCAAGGACAGTGCGCGCAATGTCGAGGAGACCGGTGTTTTCACCACCAACCTTGTCAGCCGCAATCTCGTGGAGAAGATGAACCATTCTTCGATTGCGGCGCCTTATGGCGTCAACGAGTTCGAGCTAGCCGGATTGACAGCTGCGCCTGCCAAGCTGATCGACGCCCCCTATGTGGGTGAAGCCTTCGCCGTGCTCGAGTGCTGTGTGACGGAGATCCTCCAGCCGAAGGGCCTCGACGGTCAACCCTCGGACAATATCATGGTCATCGGCCAGGTCGTTGGCATCCATATCGATGAGACGATCATTCGCGACGGCAGACTCGATATGGCGCTTGCAAGGCCGGTCGCGCGCATGGGCTATATGGACTACGCCGAAGGCAGCGATGTTTTCGAAATGATGCGGCCCTAGAGCCGCATGACTCAACGTCTGCGTGGCGTAAAATTTCGGTCCGCCCAAGAATCAATGAGGCAGAACATGATGCCGTCCGAAAAACGCATATACTTTTCGGCATCATACTCGACGCTTCCTGACTTCAGCCTTTGTTTTTGAAGGAGTTAACAAACACGGTAAACGACCCGTAAACCTTTGCCCGGTAACGTTGGCAGCATGAGTTTGCGGGGCGGGAATCGCCTCGCCGATATCGGGGCGTTACGTGATCATAGAAGCATTCCTTCGTTGGGCCGAGACTGCAAAGGCAGAGAACCGTGCAAGGGCCGCCAATGCGCTCGGCCGCGCCTATCTGCAGTCGGATATGCCCAAGGAAGAGCGCGTCGCCGCCGAGATGGCGATGACCTACCTGCTGGACGACCCGTCGCCGCGCGTGCGGCTTTCGCTCGCGGAAGCCGTTGCACACTCGCCAAGAACTCCACGCAACGTGATTTTGACGCTTGCGGAAGACCAGCCCGAAATCGCGGGGCAGATCATTCTGTTTTCGCCTGTGTTTACCGACGCGGATCTCGTCGATCTTGCGTTGCATGGCAGCGACGTCACTCGGGTTCTGATTGCATCGCGCGGGCAGGTGCCGCGCGTGGTCTGTGCGGCGCTCGCCGAAATCGGCGCGGAAACCGAGATCCTTTGTCTTCTGGAAAATGATGGGGCTCTGCTATCGCAAGCTTCGCTGAAGCGCATTGCCGAGCGGCTTGGCGACTGCGCCGACATACGCGGCCTTCTCTTGGCGCGCGACACCTTGTCTTCCGACATCAGGCACTTGTTGATGCGCCGGGTCAGTGATGCATTGTCGGAATCCGATCTCATCCAGAAAGTTATCGGAGCCGGCAGGCTGCAACAGGTCACTCGTGAAGCCAGCGATTGCGCCACGGTTGCGATTGCGGGATCGGCGCAGCATGAACAGTTGCCCGATCTGGTCGAACATCTGAGGCAATCCGGCTGGCTGACGCCGGCATTCCTGATGCATGCGCTATGCTCCGGCAAGGTCGATTTCTTCGCCTGCGCGATTACCAATCTTTCGGGCTGCGACGAACGGCGTGCGCGCTCCATCATTTCCAGAGGCCGGGTCTATGCGATCCGTGCGCTTTACGAGAGCGCCGGCCTGTCCAGGGACATCAGCACCGTGTTCGTGGAGGCCACGCTGATCTGGCGTGATGCCTCGCGCAAGAACGGCGAGGCCATGCTGGAAAATGTTTCTTCACATCTTGCTCGGAAATTTCGTCTGACAGAGCAAGCAGCGGCTGCCAAGCAGCTGCTCGACATGGTCGAGAAACTCGCAAACACCGAGCGCAGGCACGCCGCGCGGAACTTTGCCGCACTGGCGACGCTTGCCGCTGCGTGATATCCAGCAGGCGGCTCGTTTGCGAGGTGTATCTTGTCGTTGATTATATCCGTTGAATCTCCCCGCCAGAGTGGCGTCATCCGTCTTCTTGAAATGTCGGATGCTTACGCGGAAACGCTCTATCCGGCTGAAAGCAACCACATGCTCGATCTCTCCTCGCTGGAGAAGCCGGCCGTGACTTTCTGGGTTGCGAGGATCGAGAGCGAGATCGTCGGATGCTGCGCTCTGGTCGAGGCTGGCGACGGAACCGCCGAGATCAAGCGCATGTTCGTAGACCCTGCCGCCAGAGGGAAGAGCGTCGCCCGAACATTGATGGAAACAGTCGAAGCAGCGGCGCTCGAAAAGCGTCTCAGCGCCGTTCGGCTCGAAACCGGCATCTATCAACCGGAAGCAATCGGCCTCTATAAGAGGTTCGGCTATGTCGAAATTCCAGCTTTCGGCAGTTATAGACCGGACCCGCTCAGCCTCTTCATGGAAAAGCGCCTAACACAGGCTTAGGACGGCACCTATTTTTCAGCTGCGTCCTGAAGTTCCAGCTGAAGCTCCGGCTCCGGCACATGCTGTTCTTCCGTCAATTCTGCCTCGCGGATCCATTCGCGCCAGATTGCGACGATAATCGCCATCAGCACGGGACCGATGAAGAGGCCAAGGAATCCCATGGTTTTCACGCCGCCGACGAGGCCGAAGAAGGTTGGCAGGAACGGCAGCTTGATGGGGCCGCCGACGAGCTTCGGACGAAGCGTCTTGTCGACGATGAAGAGTTCGATCGTGCCCCAAAGAAAGAGCGCGATACCGGCCCACAGCGAGCCGCTGGCGACGAGATAGATGGAAACCAGCGACATGGACAGCGGAGCGCCGCCCGGCACCAGCGCCATGACACCCGTTAGAACGCCGAGCGTAATCGCGGACGGTGCGCCGGCGATCCAATAGGCGACACCGAGAACGATGCCTTCACCGATGGCGATCAGCGTCATGCCCATAACGGTCGAGCTGATGGTCGCCGGCACGACGCGGGAAATCCGCTCCCAGCGGTTCGGGAGTATACGTTCGCCGAGTAAATCGACCTGACGGACGAATGTCGAGCCGTCGCGATAGATGAAGAACAGTGCGATCAGCATGAACAGCAAGGTCAGCATGACGTGGAACGCATTGCCGCCGGCAGCGAGCACAGCCCTGTAGATATTACCGATATGCGCGCCGCTGACGATCTGAGCCAACTCGCCCAGGGAGCCGGGGCTGCCGACATACTGCACCCACTGGTCGCCAAGCCATGAGCCAATAACGGGCAGGGCCAGGATCCACTGCGGCGGCGGCGCACCATCGCGATTGACATGCACCGCCCAACCGAACCAATCGCGCACTTCCCCGGCCATATAAAGCGCCGAGAGGACGATTGGCAGGACGAGGAAGGTGACGATGAATGCGATGGCGATACTGGCCGCAAGGGTCGTGTTTCCGCCGGTGCGGCGGACCAGATCACTGTAGAGCGGCCAGGTGGCGAAGCCGATGACTGCAGCAGCTAAAACGGGAACGAGGAAACCGTAGAAGAAGTAGATGCCGGCAACAGCTATGAGGATAAGAAGCCAGCGGGCGGCGGAGATGGATGGTATGAGTGGCATTCGCGCATGCGCGCTCGGCCCGAGCCAACGATGCTCTTTCAGCTTCTGACGTTCAAAGACACCCACCAGACTTACTTCGCCCCACGTTACTAGATCACCCGGTTATGGGGTATGATCTAGGCTCTTTCAAGGGCAGCGCCCTGAAAGCCTCTTTATTCCGCCGCCGTGACAGTAGCACGACTGCCTTGAAGATAAATATAAGTCATCAAGCCGGCCGGCGAACTACCTTGAAAGCAAAGAATTGGGTTTTCTGCGTAGGATTGAAGTTGTTGTCCGAGACGAGGATCAGCACATCCGTACCATCCTTCGCCTTGCCGAAGGTGATGCCTTCGATATTGTCCGGTTCGAGACCGAGCGCCCGCAGATCCATGACCTGCGTCTTGCGCACCGGTACGATCCGCTGGTCGGTCTTTGCCAGAGAAGCGATGTTGGTGATGTCGGTCGCGCCATCGAGGTCGAACATATTGATGACGACCGAAGTTCCGACACCCTCGGCATAGCCGCGTTCGATCGACAGCAGGCGACGATCGTCAAGTGCCATGATCTCGGACAGGCCGAAATCGTTCCAGCCTTTCGCCGTGGACGGAGCCTGCGGAATGGGCGAGATCGGATAGGCATACTGCGCCTTCTGTTCGCCGGTCGCCACGTCATAGCGGATGAGGCGGGCCAGAGTGCCGCCGGTCAGCGTGGCGATCGGGCCATCCTGATAGAGCGCCGATTCCACGCCGACGATCACATCGCCACCGGGCAGGAAGGCCAGGCCTTCGAAGGCGAGATTGTCGCGAATGCCAGTGCTCTTGTCGGCGGTCGGCGCGAATTCCGCCGGAAGCGAGAACTCACGCATGAAACTGCCGTCACGGCTGGCGATCCGCACGAAAGGTGACAGCAACGCCTTGCCGTCACCTTCACTGGTCCAATAGATCCCGTCTTTGCCCAGACGAATGGCTTCGGCATCGACCTTCTTGGTAGCGAAAGGTTGGCCATCCTTGTCTTTGAGCGTGACATGATCGAGCACGGTCACGCCTTTCAAGCCACTGGCGCTGACATCGATATCGAGATTGTAGAAGCGAGCCGGCGCTTTTTCCGAGCGGTCGTCGCTGATCGAAACATAGCGACCGGTGGACGGATCGAACTCGATACCCGAAAGACCGCCGACCTCGACGCCGTTCTCCGTGAAACCCGTGGGGATATCATAGCTGCCGAGATAGGAGAGGCTTATACCCGCATTGCAGTCGCCGAAGGGGCAGGGCACTTCGATCGCCGTTCCGATCTCGAGCGCAGAGGCGGCATGACCAAACAGGAGAACGGCGGCAGTCGTCAGAAGTGGCTTCAACATGGCGAAAACATCAATCCAGATAGTGAAATGGCGGCATCGAGAACAATGCCGCCATCTACACATTCGTCCATGACGCCTTCGTAACGGATATCCGACAATCCAGTAAAATTTCGGGAAATTCTGTTGGCAGGCAACCGGCGATTGCCTGGCCGTCAGATATCGAGATCTTCAGCGAAAGCGGCTCTCTCCTGAATGAAGCGGAAACGGGCATCAGCCTTCGTGCCCATCAGATTGTCGACGGCGTCGCGCGTGCCCTCGAAATCGACGTCATCGATCTCGACGCGCAGAAGCGTGCGCTTGGACGGGTCCATCGTGGTTTCCTTGAGCTGCGCAGGCAGCATTTCGCCCAGACCTTTAAAGCGGCTGATCTCGACCTTGCCCTTGCCCTTGAACTCGGTTTCCATCAACTCGAGCCGATGAGCATCGTCGCGGGCGTAGATGGACTTCGAACCCTGCGTGATCTTGTAGAGCGGCGGCACCGCCAAGAAGAGGTGGCCACCACGGATGAGCTCCGGCATCTCCTGATAGAAGAAGGTAATCAGCAGCGAGGCGATGTGAGCACCGTCGACGTCGGCATCGGTCATGACGACGATGCGCTGATAACGAAGATCTTCCTCACGGTACTTCGTGCGCGTACCGCAGCCGAGCGCCTGCACCAGATCGGTGATCTGCTGGTTGGCGGAAAGCTTCTCGCGACCGGCGCTCGCAACGTTCAGGATCTTGCCGCGTAGCGGCAGGATGGCCTGGTTGGTGCGGTTTCGCGCCTGCTTGGCCGAGCCACCTGCCGAATCGCCCTCCACCAGGAAGAGTTCGGCACCTTCCGACGTGCTCTGCGAGCAATCCGCCAGCTTGCCCGGCAGGCGCAGCTTGCGCACGGCGGTCTTGCGGTTGACTTCCTTTTCCTTGCGGCGACGCATGCGCTCGTCGGAGCGCTCGATCACCCATTCCAGAAGCTTCTCGGCCTCGGCCGGGTTGTCGGTGAGATAATGATCGAAGGGGTCTCGCAACGTGTTTTCGACGAGGCGCTGGGCTTCGACGGTCGCAAGCTTGTCCTTCGTCTGACCGACGAATTCCGGTTCGCGGATGAAGATAGACAACATGCCGACGCCGGAAATCATGACGTCGTCCGTCGTGATGTTGGCGGCGCGCTTGTTCTGGGTCAGTTCGGCGTAGTTCTTCAGGCCCTTGGTGAGCGCAATGCGGAAGCCGGCCTCGTGCGTACCACCTTCGGGCGTCGGGATCGTATTGCAGTAGGAGTGGATCTGAGGGTCGCCTCCGTACCAGGTGATCGCCCATTCGAGCGAGCCGTGGCCGCTTTCCTTTTCCGATTTGCCGGCAAAGATCTCACGGGTAACGGTGAATTCGTTGCCCATCGTCGCCTTGAGATAGTCTTTCAAGCCGCCGGGAAAATGGAAAACAGCTTTTTCGGGAACGTCTGCGCCTTCCGGCGCCAACTCCGGATCGCAGCTCCAGCGGATCTCGACACCGCCGAACAGATAGGCCTTGGAACGAGCCATGCGGAAGACCCGTGCCGGATCGAAGCGGGCATGGTCGCCGAAAATCTGTGGATCGGGGTGGAAGCGAATACGCGTGCCGCGACGATTGTGGACATCGCCAAGCTCTTCGAGGCCGCCGACCGGCAGGCCGCGCGAGAAACGCTGGCGATAAAGCTTGCGATTGCGGGCGACTTCGACTTCCAGATCGTCCGAGAGCGCATTGACGACGGAGACGCCGACGCCGTGCAGACCGCCAGAGGTTTCGTAGGCCTTGCCATCGAATTTACCGCCGGCATGAAGCTTGGTCATGATGACTTCGAGCGTCGACTTGCCTGGCACCTGCGGATGGTTTTCCACCGGAATACCGCGGCCGTTGTCCGTAACGGTCAGATAGCCCTGCCGATCGAGATAGACCTCGATGAAATTGGCATGGCCGGCAACCGCCTCGTCCATAGAGTTGTCTATGACTTCAGCGAAAAGGTGATGCAGCGCCTTCTCGTCCGTGCCGCCGATATACATGCCGGGACGCATGCGAACCGGCTCAAGGCCCTCAAGAACGCGGATCGAGCTTGCGCCGTATTCCTCGGCCGAAGATGTCGTCGGCGCAGCGCGCGGCGCCGGTGCCGGCTTTTCAACCTTCACATCTGGCTTTTCGGCTGCCTCGGGCTTTGCGGAGCGGGGGAGTCCGGAGAAGAGATCGTTGCTGTTATCCATAGAATTTCAAGCTGCTCAGATTTGTTCTGGTGGGGCCAGACCCCTTTTATCATGCATTTGCTGTCGGTATTCGCGAATCACCGTGATTCTGCCAGAAACGGCACACAAGTGCGATGGCGCCCCACGATGGGGCGGATGTATGAAGAGATTTGCGTTGTCGGGTGCGCAATGGCAAGCCCGGTAGCCGATCAGAGGAAGTATCCGCATGCGAATGTCCACAGCTCATTTGTCTTTTCTGGCCGCGATCTCAGGCATTGCACTGGTAGCCACCGCTCCGGGCGCAGCCGCCGAGATGCTGAAACCGTTCAAGGATGAGCTGTTTTCCAGCCAGACCGTTCTGGAGAGTCACGACAACGGCGCGTTCCAGACGATCGATTATCAGGAGATGCGGGACATCAATGGCCGGGACCAGATCCCGGAGAAGCGCGTCAAGCCCGCCTATGTCGACACTGGCGTGCGCTGGAAAGCGCAAGAAGACGAAACCTTGCAGCTCGGCGACCGCAAGGTTGATGTGACGCGCATAGGTCCGGCATCGAAGCAGGCTTTCACCGTCATCTTCATCCATGGCCGCGGCGGCGACCGCCGGCTCGGCTCCAACGACTATACGTTCGGCGGCAATTTCAATCGGCTGAAGAACCTCGCCTACCGCAACGGTGGAACCTACTACGCGCCGAGCGTCAAGACCTTCGACAGCAATGGTGTAGCCGATGTCGCGGCTCTAATTAAGAGTTCCTACGAGCAATCGGGCGGCAAGCCCGTCATTCTCACCTGTGCTTCGATGGGCAGCTTCGTCTGCTGGGGCATCACCCGCGATGCCGATAGCGTCAAGCGTCTGAAAGGCATGGCGATTTTGAGCGGCGTCACCGATCCGGATTTTACCAAGAGCGCCTTCTACAAGGCCAGACTACCGCTTTGGTTCACGCATGGCAGCAAGGACCCGGTCTACGCAGCGACCAACCAGCAGGCGCTGTTCGAGAAGCTCTACAAGGCTCATTATCCGACGCGCTTCACCCTTTTTGAAACCGGAAATCACGGAACGCCGGTGCGCATGACCGACTGGCGCAAAGTGCTCAACTGGATCGTCGATCCCCAGGCATCGTGAAATATCTGAAGCCGCTGGATTTATTTTCCGGATAAGCATCTTTCAAACGATTTGAGCCGCTTTCCGCCCTTCCGTAACTTTCTTTTCCTCTGCCTTTTTGTTAGTCCGGCTGCAGGAATAAGGGGGAGAGTATCGGAATGACCAAGTCCATACGGCCGCTTCTGGCCGGAAACTGGAAGATGAACGGCACACGCGCGAGCCTCGATCAGATCAAGGCGATCGCCGATGGCGTCAAGGCGCCGCTGTCGGAAAAAATCGAAACGCTGCTCTGCCCCCCGGCCACCTTGCTTTATGTCGCGACGGCGCTTTGCGACGACAGCCCGCTTGCCATCGGCGCACAGGATTGCCATCAGCAGGTCAGCGGCGCCCATACGGGGGATATCTCGGCCGAAATGATCGCAGACTGCTTCGGCACCCATGTGATCGTCGGCCACTCCGAACGCCGCAGGAATCACGCGGAGAATGACGCATTGGTGCGGGCCAAGGCACAGGCGGCGCACGATGCCGAACTCATCGCCATCATCTGCGTCGGCGAAACCGCCGACGAGCGCAATGATGGCCAGACCCTCGATGTGCTGAAGCGCCAACTGGTCGGCTCCATCCCTGACGGTTCGACCGCGCGGACCACCGTGATCGCCTACGAGCCTGTCTGGGCGATCGGTACCGGTGTAGTCCCGACCCAGGAAAACGTCGAGGAGGCACATGCCTTCATTCGTGCCGAGCTCATCCAGCGCTTCGGCAAGGAAGGCGCGAATATGCGAATCCTCTATGGCGGGTCAGTCAGCGGCGGCAACGCTCGCGACCTTCTTGGCGTCGCGCATGTCAACGGCGTGCTTGTCGGAGGGCAGAGCTTGAAAGCGACCGACTTCCTTGCCATTTATGCCGCATTCGAACGGCAGTTCGCCTGAAGGAACAACTTGCCCGGAGTTCCAGCCTTAAAAAGGCTTGGAATAGGCGAGAGCCTCATGTAAAGAGCCGCGAGCTTTTCTTTTTGATGCCCGCCAGCGGGCAGGACTGGATCTATGCAAACCGTACTGCTTGTCATCTATCTCATGATTGTCGTCGCCCTTATCGGCGTGGTGCTGATTCAGCGCTCCGAAGGTGGCGGCCTCGGCATCGGCGGCGGATCGGGCTTCATGTCCGCACGCGGGACGGCCAATGCGCTGACGCGCACGACAGCCATCCTGGCTGCGCTCTTCTTTGCGCTGGCACTTGGCATGAACGTGCTGTCGCGCTTCGAAGCTCGCCCGACCGATATTCTCAACCGTATCCCGAGCACCGCCGGTCAGGGCAATGGCATCCTTGATTCGCTGGGTGGCCAGAAGGGTGCCGCTCCGGCGACGACCCCGGCAAAGCCAGCCGACAATAGCGGTGTTCCGAACAGCGGCGCCGTCGCTCCGCAGGCCACGCCGCCGGCAGCAACGACGACCCAGCCTGCCGCTACGGCACCGGCTGCGCAGGCTCCGGCCGCCACCGGTCAGCAGACAGCGCCTGCGGCCACGACGCCGGCACCCGCCCAAAGCGGCGGCGACGTTCCGACCGGCAAGTAAGCCTGGTCGTAAAGATCATCCCCGGCAGGTCCTCGGATCTGCCGGTTTTGTTTTGTCTATCTTCCGCGTAATGCGTCCAAAATTCCGGAAACGAATTTTAGGGCTAGCGGAATCATTTGTGAAAAGGTATCCGGTGACTCCCATGGCGCGATATGTATTCATCACAGGCGGCGTGGTTTCTTCCCTCGGAAAAGGAATTGCGGCCGCGGCTCTCGGAGCGTTGTTGCAGGCTCGTGGTTATCGAGTCCGCCTGCGCAAACTCGACCCCTATTTGAACGTGGATCCGGGCACTATGAGCCCGACCCAGCACGGCGAGGTCTTCGTCACCGACGATGGTGCGGAAACCGACCTCGATCTCGGCCACTACGAGCGCTTTACCGGTCGCTCGGCCACCAAGACCGACAACATCACCACCGGTCGTATCTACAAGAACATCATCGACAAGGAACGTCGCGGCGATTATCTCGGCGCCACCGTTCAGGTCATTCCGCACGTTACGAACGAGATCAAGGATTTCGTGATCGAAGGCAATGACGACTATGATTTCGTCATCTGCGAGATCGGCGGCACCGTCGGCGACATCGAAGCCATGCCCTTCATGGAAGCGATCCGCCAGCTCGGCAACGATCTGCCGCGTGGCACCGCGATCTACGTTCACCTGACGCTGATGCCGTATATTCCGGCTGCCGGTGAGCTGAAGACCAAGCCGACGCAGCACTCAGTCAAGGAACTGCAGGCTCTCGGCATTCACCCCGACATCCTGCTCGTGCGTGCGGATCGTGAGATTCCGGAAGCCGAGCGCCGCAAGCTTTCGCTGTTCTGCAACGTTCGCGAATCCGCCGTCATCCAGGCACTCGACGTCGCCAACATCTACGACGTGCCGATGGCCTACCACAAGGAAGGCCTCGACAACGAAGTGCTGGCCGCCTTCGGCATCGAGCCGGCTCCGAAGCCGCGCCTCGATCAATGGGAAGAAGTCTGCAACCGTATCCGCACGCCGGAAGGCGAGGTGACCATTGCCATCGTCGGCAAGTATACGGGCCTGAAGGATGCCTATAAGTCGCTGATCGAAGCGCTGCATCACGGCGGCATTGCCAACCGGGTCAAGGTCAATCTCGAATGGATCGAGTCCGAGGTCTTCGAAAAGGAAGATCCGGCGCCGTATCTCGAGAAGGTTCACGGCATTCTCGTCCCCGGCGGCTTCGGCGAGCGCGGTTCGGAAGGCAAGATTCTGGCAGCCCGCTTCGCACGCGAGCGCAAGGTGCCGTATTTCGGCATCTGCTTTGGCATGCAGATGGCCGTGATCGAAGCGGCCCGCAATCTGGCTGGCGTCGAACATGCATCCTCGACCGAATTCGGCCCCACGAAGGAGCCGGTGGTCGGCCTGATGACCGAGTGGCTGAAGGGCAACGAGCTGCAGAAGCGCACGGCATCCGGCGACCTCGGCGGCACGATGCGTCTCGGTGCCTACAAGGCGGCCTTGAAGAAGGGCACGAAGATTTCGGAGATTTATGGCTCTACCGATATTTCGGAACGCCATCGCCACCGCTACGAAGTCAACGTCGACTACAAGGACAAGCTGGAAAATTGCGGCCTCGTCTTCTCCGGCATGTCACCGGATGGCATTCTGCCAGAGACGGTCGAATATCCCGACCATCCGTGGTTCATCGGCGTTCAGTATCACCCGGAACTGAAATCCCGGCCGCTGGAGCCGCATCCGCTGTTCTCGAGCTTCATTGAAGCGGCGACGGAACAGAGCCGGCTGGTCTAATAGCCGAAAAACGCTTGCGGTAGTCGCTAGGGCTGACCGCAAGCCTCTCTCGAAAATGATGACGCATGGTGGCGAGCGATCCGAAACCGCTCGCCACCGCCACATCGTCAAGCGAAATGGCAACTTCCTTTTCCAGCAGGTCCTTTGCGCGCCGCAAGCGCTCGCTCAATAGCCATTCACCCGGAGACATGCCGGTGGTCGCCTCGAAGCGGCGTTGGAAAGTCCGCACGCTCATGCCCGCCCGAGCCGCAAGCGCTGGAATCGGCTGTTCCTCCTGCAAACGTTCCCGCATCCATTCCAGCAGAGGCCCCAGCCGTGCACCTTCACGCTGTCTGAGAACCGGGGTTTCGATATACTGCGCCTGACCGCCTTCGCGATGCGGCGGCACGACGAGACGACGCGCAACGCTGTTGGCGATATCAGGCCCGAAGTCCCGGCGAACAACATGCAGGCAGAGATCGATGGCAGCGGCACTACCGGCAGCGGTCAAAACGCTGTCTTCATCGACATAGAGAACATCGGCATCGACTGATATATCCGGATAGCGGGCAGCTATGGAATCGACATAGCGCCAATGCGTGGTCGCCTTTCGACCGGCGAGCAATCCTGATGCGGCGAGAACAGCAACGCCCGAGCATAGCGACATGATGCGAGCGCCGCGCCGGCTGGCGGCCTGCAACTCTGCAATCAAGGGAGCAGGGACGGCGGTGCCTATACCGCGCCAACCGGGCACGACGATAAGATCGGCATCGGCAATGACCTCCAGCCCGTGGTCGACCTGTATCGTCAAGCCGCCCGCGGCACGAAGAGGACCATCCTCGATCGCGCAGGAGGAAAACCGATACCAGTCCTCGCCCATTTCCGGGCGCGGCAGGCCGAAAATTTCGTAGGCGACGCCGAATTCGAAGGTGCAGAGCCCGTCGTAGACGAGCGCAACCACGTGCGGACCGAGAAGATTGGGTTTCTCTGAGTTTGGCATGATTTTGACGCTATATGGCATTTCGGCCAATTTCAACCGCGGGATCGCTCAGGCATGAATGCACCGAACCAAGAAGGAGCGTTCCATGTCCCTAGTCAGTGAAATCCCCGCCGCAACCCCAGATCTCGTCGCCGAGCACTACGCACAGAGGCTCGCTTTCGAGACCGATTGCTCCGATGTGCGCCAGGCCATGACATCAGGCAACGCGGATTTCGTTCTGCTCGATGTCCGCGGCCCGGCGATGTTCCAGGAGCGGCACGTTCCGGGCGCGATCAATTTGCCGCATGGCAAGATGACTGCCCGGAAGATGGCGGAATGGCCCGAGGATACGCTGTTCGTCGTTTACTGCGCCGGACCGCATTGCAACGGCACCGACAAGGCTGCCTGGCGCCTCGGCACGCTCGGCAAGCGCGTGAAGGTGATGATCGGCGGCATGACCGGCTGGGCCGATGAGGGGCATCCCTTCGAGGTCGGCTACAGCATCGGCCCGAAAATCGGAATCGATTTTCGGAAAGCCTGATGCGTAGATTCAAGGAGATAGAGCGTCTTTGTGCTTCCAGAAGGAAGCACAAAGACGCTCTAGTAGGGCGACGCGGTAAACCCGGCATCCACCGGGTTTACCATTCGTGCCATCTGCCGGAGTTTCCGCATCTACGTCATTTGACGGTCGCGCCACTTCCGTTTCCATGCCACTCTGCGAGTAAGCATAATGGGAACAAAAGTATGATCTTCAATCCGTTTGACGATCGCGCGGAGAGGCCGAGGGCCAAGATCGCAATCACCTTCGCGCTGTTGATCGCATTCAATATTGCCGCATGGATCTGGGCATGGGTTGCGTTTGCCGACCGGCCGTCTTTGCTCGGCATTGCGCTGCTCGCCTATATGTTCGGCCTACGCCACGCATTTGACGCCGATCATATCGCTGCCATCGACAATGTTGTGCGCAAGCTCATTCAGGAAAAGAAGCAACCCTATGCGGTCGGCTTCTTCTTCTCGCTCGGCCACTCCTCGATTGTCGTGATTGCCTCGATCCTGATTGCGGCGACGGCTGCCGCCATGCAGAGCCAGCTTGATTCGTTCCACGATATCGGCGGTGTCATCGGAACGACGGTTTCGGCGGCGTTCCTGCTGTTGATCGGCATTGCCAATCTCTTTGTTCTCAGGGGCGTATGGTCGGCCTTCAAGCGGGCGCAGCGGGGAGAGAGGATCACCGAAGAAGATCTGGATGCTTTGCTAGCCGGCGGCGGATTTCTGGCGCGTATCTTCCGTCCAATGTTCAAGGTCGTCGGCCGCTCCTGGCACATGTATCCGATCGGCTTCCTCTTCGGCCTTGGCTTCGACACCGCAACGGAAATCGGCCTGCTCGGCATTTCCGCCGCTCAGGCAGCACAGGGCATGTCCTTCTGGACCATCCTGGTTTTCCCGGCGCTTTTCACGGCCGGCATGTCATTGATGGACACACTCGACAGCACGCTGATGACCGGCGCCTACGGCTGGGCTTTCGTCAAGCCGGTGCGCAAGCTCTGGTACAATCTGACGATCACCGCAGCTTCAGTCGTCGTCGCCATTTTTATCGGCGGCATCGAAGCGCTCGGACTGCTCTCCGACAAGCTCGGTCTCGAGGGAAGCTTCTGGCGTTTCATCGAAGAACTCAACGACAATCTGGCCAATTTCGGTTTCGCCGTCGTCGGCATCTTCCTGTTGAGCTGGCTGATCTCGATCGTGCTTTACAGGGTTCGAGGCTATGACAGCCTGCAGATCAATCATTCCTGAGGTCAGTCCCGCCACATAGGAATGATGGATGCCACCAGAAGGCAAGCGAGGAACAGATTAAGAGCACGCCATTGCCATGACGCGCTCAGCATGCGGGCCAGCAACTGCCCCAAAGCACACCACAGTGTCAGCGAAAAAGCCGCCATCACGCTGAAGGTCAAGCCGAGCAGCATGGCCAACGTCAACGGGCCGCTTGCCAGCATGGCGAAGGACGCTGCTGCGCCCATCGTCATCGCCCATCCCTTCGGATTATGCCACAACATCCAGACACCCGCGACAAAGCCAGTCGGCTTGGCCATTCGGCTTGCCTGGTTTGGTTGACCGCTTCTCCCGATTTTTAGAGCGAGCCAGAGCAGGTAGAGCGAACCCAAGATCTTCATCGCGATTTGTAGCGCGGGGAAGGCCAATAGCACGCTCCCCAGTCCCGCCGCTGCGGCACCGGCCATGGAGCCGAGGCCAAAGGCAAAACCCGCCATGACGGGAATCGAACGCCAAAAGCCGAAATGTGCGCCGGAGGCGGTTGCAAGCGTTGTCGCGCCGCCCGGCGTAATCGTCGAGATGAGCGCAAACAGGATCAGCGGCAATAGCGATTCGAAAGTCATTCCGGCCATTCTCCAATTCGGGAGAATGGTTAGCCAGAAGCTCAACATCAGAAAATCGAATATTGAAGGGAGTATGCATTAGTATTTATAATGAAGCAATGACTCGAAACTTCGATATCGCGCTCATCCGAACCTTCGCAGCGGTTGCCGACCAGGGCAGCATGACGATTGCGGCAAACATGCTGCATATGACGCAGGGGGCCGTCAGCCAGCAAATCAAACGGCTGGAGGAAATGCTGGGATGCGTGCTCTTCGAGAGGGACAAGCGGGGCTTGCGGCTGACCGAAGCGGGCGAACGGCTGCTTGGCAACGGTCGCCGCCTGTTGATGCTGAACGACGATATCTGGGCCGACATGACGGAGAGAACGGTGCAGGGAAGCGTTCGCCTCGGCGTTCCCTATGATCTTGTCGGCGCAACACTCGCGCCAGTGCTAAAATCCTACACCACGCGCCACCCACAGGTAGAAATTTCCCTGGTCTGCGCCTCGTCGCCGGAGCTGCTGGAAAAACTCGACAAGGGCGCCATAGATCTCTGCGTCGTCGAGGAACCATTCGGCTTATCGCAGGGCGAGTGTCTGGCGGTCGAACGGCTCGTATGGGTCGGGGCGAAGGGAGGCGTTGCCTATCGCAAGGTACCTCTGCCGATCTCGATGGTGGCCGACACCTGCGCCTTCCGGTCATCCGTTTTCGCAGCATTGAGCAATGGCGGGCGGCGCTGGCGGACGATGTTCGAGAACGGCAATATCGAGGCAACCACGGCAACCGTGCGCACGGATCTGGCGGTTACGGCATGGCTGGCTTCGACGGTTCCCACCGATCTCGATATCCTCTCCGTCGAGGACGGTTTGCCTGAGCTGCCGGTTTTTTCGATCAACCTGCATCTGCCCAGAGGCGAGGCGACGCCCGCTGCGTTGGAGCTCGCCCGCCATGTCCGCGACGGCTTGGTGCGACCGCGTCAAACCGCGGCCGCCTGATCCTGGATCAATGTTGACGAAGCCCTATGCCGCTTTCGGCAGCGGACCGACATAGCGCGACTGCGGACGGATCAGCCGTCCGTCGAGCGTCTGCTCGCGGGCATGGGCGATCCAGCCCACTGTGCGGCCAATCGCGAAGACGCCGGTGAAGGCATTGCGCGGAAAGCCGAGGGCGTCGAGCAACAAAGCGGTATAGTACTCGACGTTGACGTCCAGGGGACGATCCGGCTTGCGCTCCTTGAGCAGGGCAAGTGCCGCAGATTCGATCGCTTCAGCCAGAGCGATGCGCCCGGCGTCGGCCTGGCCGCTGGCGAAGATTGGCTTCAGCGCGGTTTTCAAGGCATCGGCACGCGGATCGCGCACGCGATAGATGCGATGGCCGAACCCCATCAGACGCTCGCCGTGGTCGAGCGCATGCGACAGCCATGCCCGCGCGTTTTCGGGCTTGCCCACGCCATCGAGCATGTCGAGGACCGGACCGGGCGCGCCGCCGTGCAGCGGGCCTTTGAGGGCGCTGATTGCCGCCAGCACGGAGGAGGTCAGACCCGCATGGGTAGAGGCGATGACGCGCGAGGCGAAGGTGGACGCGTTGAGCCCGTGATCCGAGATCGTTACCAGATAGGCATCCAATCCGGCCGTCTGTTCGGCGGATGGTAGGTGACCGCTCAACATGCGCAGAATATCACCGGATTGGGACAAAGAGGCATCCGGCTTTATCGGCTTGTCGCCACTCTGGAGCCTGAGGATAGCGGGCAGGAAGACGGCGGGTGCTGCCATCAACCTGATCGCGCTGGCGAAATCCTCACCGTCCTCTATGCGCGCCAGAAGAGCCCGCATGGCATCTACCGGCGGCAAGGCAAGCACGGTTGCGTCAGCCGCCTCGACATGGGCGAACAGTGCCACGCGCGCCATGCCAAGCTGGCTGCGGATAGAGGCGGCATCAATATGCTCGTCGAACAGGCCATCGAGCAGCAACGCCGCAACATCTTCATAGCGGCTGGTCGCCACCAGATCATCGAGCGACACGCCGCGTATGATCAGACGACCGGCGGCACCATCGACGTCGGATAGTTTGGTTTCGGCTGCGATGACATCTTCAAGACCACTTTTCATTACGGTTCTCCTTTGACTATTCGATTAGATCGGACCTATTCTTATTGACGTCAATCTTGATGCAATTGATCAATATGAGGAACGATGAGCTGGCTGACGGCGGAGCAGGCGCTGAACCTGTTGGGAACGAAAACACAGACGCTTTACGCCAATGTCAGCCGCGGGCGCATTCGCGCAAAGCCGGATCCGGCAGATACGCGCCGCAGTCTTTACTTCACCGACGACGTGAAGCGGCTGGCGACCCGGCACGCGGGACGGAGGAAGACGGAAGCGGTCGCAGCCGAGGCCATCCAATGGGGAGACCCGGTGTTACCTTCGGCCTTATCGACGGTTTTCAATGGTCGGCTTTTCTATCGCGGTCAGGACGCAGCGACCCTCGCCGAGAGCGCGAGCCTCGAGGATATTGCACTGCTGCTCTGGGACATGAAACGACCGCTGCGACTGGAGGAGGGGGAGGTGCGGCACAAAATCCCCTCTCTGGAGGCAGCTTTTCTCGCACTTGCGGCGCGCACGACCTGCGATCTTCCCTCGCTTGGGCGCTCGCTTCCCGCATTGCAGAACGAGGCAGAAAGCGTCTTCGGAACCGTCGCCGATGCCCTGGCGCCAGGCGCCGCCGGCATACCGCTGCATCAACGGCTAGCCACCGCCTGGGGACGCCCGGATGCGGGCGACATGATACGGCGCTGCTATGTACTGCTGGCGGATCATGAGTTGAACGCCTCGACATTCACGGCGCGCATAACGGCTTCGGCCGGCGCGACCTTGTCAGCAGTGGCGCTTTCCGGCCTTTCAACGCTGACTGGTCCGCTGCACGGCGGGGCATGGCAGGGCGTGCGCTCCCTTATCGCCCGAGCAGCGTCCATCGGTGCGGAAGAGGCGGTCCGCAGCTACTTGTCGGAAGGCAGGCCATTGCCGTCCTTCGGCCATCAACTCTATCCGGACGTCGATATCCGCTGCGAAACCTTGCTGCATTGTCTCACGCTTCCGCCGCTGTTTGCCGAAGTTCGCGATGTCGGCGAGCAGCTCGTCGGCGAGCGCGTCAATGTTGATTTTGCCTTGACCGCGATGACGCACGCCTACCACCTGCCGGAAGATGCGCCCCTGATCATCTTCGCGCTGGCTCGCACCGTGGGTTGGCTCGCTCATGCCATGGAGCAGGCAACGAGTGGCCGCCTCATTCGGCCGCGTGCCCGCTATGTCGGGCCGCCGCTTCCGTGAGCTGCTTTCGCGCGTCCCCAGTTTGATTACGGCTTAATCACCGGCAAGTGACATACGGCCTCGATATTGTGGCCATCCGGATCAAGTATGAAGGCGCCATAGTAGCTGGAGTGATAGTGCGGGCGCAGACCGGGCGGCCCATTATCGACGCCGCCAGCGGCAAGTGCGGCTTGATGAAATTTATCCACTACGACCCGCTCCTGAGCTGTAAAGGCGACGTGAGTTCCGGTCTGCTGCCCGTCGCGCTGTCCGATCCAGAAGAATGCCTTCGATCCTATGCCGTAGCCGGCAAAGGTCTCACCCTCCGCGTAGAGGCGTTCGATGCCGAGAGGCTTCAGGGCCGCATCGTAGAATAACTTTGAACGTTCCACATTGCGCACGCCGATCGTCACATGGTCCAACATGACTGCTCCCAATATTCGACTTGGTTTGGCCTAGCCTCGGCCGATTGCGCCGGCATCGCGATGCGTAAGCTCGACCCAGCCAATCACCAGCTTACGGTTGACGATAAGCCAGATCGTGGCAAGGGCGATCAGGCCCACGACGATATTGGCGGCAACGAAAAGTGTGGGCGCAAGTTGTGCGACGGGGCCGCTGTCACCGCGTTCGATCAAGCGCATTGGAGCCGTGGCAAGCGCCGTCGCGCCGAAGGAAAATGCCCAATAGGCCGGGCTGAACCCTTCTTTCGTGATCCAGGGAAGCAAGCGAATCATGATGAGCGCCTGCAGCAGGCCATAGCCGATCATGGCATGCACGAGTATATCGGCGGGGCCTTGCAGGATGCCGATATAGGCGAGCGCGCCCACGACCGGCGGCGCCAGTTGAATTCCAAGTGTGGGCCGCAGCGCCGGAGGAAGCGCCGGCCCGGTCAAAAGGCGATGAAGCAGAGCCGATTCGATTGCGAGCCACGCGAAGAAACCCGCGCCGAAGAACAACTGCGCCCATTGCGGAAATCCGAGAGCGGCGGCAACGATCGCTGTCACGAAGCTGCCCGCAACGCTCGGCAGGTAAAGCACCGCTGTCGTGGCGGCAACGTCGCGCTCGCCTTGCCACAGTCCGCCTGTGCGCCAAACCGAGAAGGTGAGCGTGTAGATGGCGCCGGCCAGGAATATCGTTTCCGCACCGACGTGAGAATAGGGCAACAATCCGCCGGCCACCAGCATGGTAGCAACGCCAACCAGGCCGATGAAGCAACACTGGACAGGATGCGCGACTTCCTTGAGGGCTTCCTCCCGTGCCACTGCCCATTTCAGCGTATAGAACGCGACTAGCAGCAGCCAGACGGCGATGGAAACGAAGGTCAGCACTTCACCGACCAACGCCGGCAACTGCCAGATGCGTGCTCCGACACGCCAGGCATTGGCTAGGCCCGAGAGCCCCAGAACCATGCCGAAAAATGAAGCCGGAATCAGCGGCAGTTTCAGCGACGCAGCCATATGCCTCCTTTGACGCTTGCTGAAAGCGCCGCGCTAAAGAGAATTATGCAAGGGATCCGGGATCGATGCTAAACTTACTGACGCAAACACAAGCGCAAAATACAGCTTTCCTCCAAGTCGGCAAAGCGCGATCATGGGGAAAAGCGGGAGGTTTTGGCCAGCGATATCACAGATGCGTGAACGCGTGGATTTTTCCGCGCTGCCGCGCTCATGCATAGCTCGCCCGTCATTTGTTCATTGGAAAATATTGCGAAATATCTCTATGCAGTATTCAAACGATTGAAACCGTCCTAGGAGACTGACACATGCAAATCGGAATGATTGGCCTTGGCCGTATGGGCAACAATATGGTGCAGCGCCTGATGAGGGGCGGTCATACTGCGGTTGTTTTCGATGCGCGCCCGGAAAGTGTCGCGGGGCTTGAGCAGCTCGGCGCCACCGGCAGCAAGTCTCTCGCGGATTTCGTATCGAAACTTGCCAAGCCGCGCGTGGTCTGGATGATGCTGCCGGCCGCGATCGTCGACCAGGAGCTGGCGGCCATCGTTCCGCTTCTTGAAGAGGGCGATATCGTCATCGACGGCGGCAATTCCTATTATCACGACGATATCCGCCGTGCCGAAGAGCTGAAACCGAAGGGCATTCACTATGTCGACGTCGGCACCAGCGGCGGCGTTTTCGGTCTCGAGCGCGGCTATTGCCTGATGATCGGCGGCGAGAAGGAAACCGTCGAGCATCTCTCGCCGATCTTCGCAACGCTTGCTCCTGGCGTTGGCGATGTGCCTCCGTCGCAGATGCGCTCGGAAGAAGCCGCCAGAAACAGCACGGCAGAGCAGGGCTATCTGCATTGCGGGCCGTCCGGCGCCGGCCATTTCGTCAAGATGGTCCATAACGGCATCGAATACGGCCTGATGGCCGCTTATGCAGAAGGCCTCAACGTTCTGCGCCACGCCAATATCGGCAAGCAGACCGCCGAGAAGGATGCCGAAACCGCTCCTCTCTCTCACCCGCAATACTATCAGTATGATCTCGACATTGCCGAGATCTCCGAAGTATGGCGCCGCGGCAGCGTGATCACCTCCTGGCTGCTCGACCTGACCGCCGACGCTCTGCATGGCGACGCTGCGCTCTCGCAGTATGCCGGCCGCGTTTCCGACTCGGGCGAAGGTCGCTGGACCATCTCGGCCGCCATCGACGAAGGCGTTCCGACGCCGGTCCTCAGCGCCGCGCTTTACGGCCGCTTCGCCTCTCGTGGCAACGACGACTACGCAAACAAGGTTCTCTCCGCCATGCGCGCCGGCTTCGGCGGCCATCACGAGAAGCCTGCGAAGTAATCAATCCGTCGATTGGATGGAATATGAGCCGGGTGGGTCAAACCTCCCGGCTTTTGCTTGCGCCGCTTGGGACAGTTCCAAAAAACTCGCGTCCCAGAGCATTTCCGCCTTTCTTCGAAACGCGAAAACGCTCCATCTTATTGTTTTTTTCACGCATTCCGAACGGAAAACCGCTGCGCACTTTTCCTGGAAATGCTTTAACCGAGTAGATCGGGCCGCAGGACTATGACCTGAGACGGCGAGCCGACGGCAAGTTCCGGCGCATGCGGTGGGCGGACAACCAGACAGTCGGCGCTCGAAAAGACCTTCATCATCGAGGAATCCTGCTTTGAAAAGGGCTTGGCGAGCCAACGACCGTCATCGCTCTTCGTCAAAGTCGCGCGCACATAGTCCTGGCGCTGGTCGTTCGCAGCAAAGGGCACGGCAGCGAATGCGACACCCTCGCGTTTGACCGCGGGCAAGGAGGCGAGCTTGCGGATCAAAGGTTCCAGGAAGAGCAGGCCACAGACGAGGCTGGAAACCGGATTGCCCGGAAGACCGAGGATGTGAATGTCGCCGAGGCTGCCGACCATCAGCGGTTTGCCGGGGCGCATGGCGATACGCCAGAAATCCAATTTCATACCGGCTGATATCATCGTTGCCTGCACCAGATCGTGATCGCCGACGGAAGCGCCGCCGAGCGTGACGATGATATCGGCTTTCGCCACCTGCGCGCGACCGATGGCGGCGGTAATTTCCTCTTTATTGTCAGGGACGATCCCCAGATCGAGCACATGAGCGCCGGCATTGCGCGCGAGCGCGGCGATGCCGAATGTGTTCGAAGCGACGATCTGGGAAGGGCCAGGCGCGCTGCCCGGCACGACCAGCTCGTCACCGGTCGCGAGGATCGCAACCAGCGGCCGGCGATAGACATCCAACGCCGGGTGATTCATACCGGCTGCAACGGTGAGCCGGGAAAAATCCATGACCGTGCCAGCCGGCAGAACGACTTCCCCTTCGAGGAAATCCTGGCCGCGCGGGCGAATATGCTGCCCTTTGCGCAGAGCGTAGGTGGTGCGGATACGCTCGCCTTCCAGTCGTTCAGCGTCCTCCTGCAGAAGTACGGAATCAGCACCAGGAGGGACGGGGGCGCCGGTAAAAATGCGAACGGTTTCCCCCTTGCCGACAGCTCCCTCGAAGGCATGACCGGCGGCCGATGCGCCGATGAGCCGCAGCTCGGAGCCGGGCGTTGCCGCATCCTCAAAACGAAGGGCATAACCATCCATTGCCGAGGCATCGAAGGGTGGTTGAGTTAGACGGGCAGCGAGATCTCTCGCCAGCACTCTGCCATCGGCCATATCTAGCGGAACGCTTTCAATGCGATGAAGTGGTGTGGCGCTGTCCAAAAGGCGCGCTTGGGCTTCGGCGACAGGTAACAGGCTCATATGTCAGGCCCCCGGATGGCGGAAATCTCCCGATTTGCCGCCGGATTTCTCCAATAGCGTGATGCCGCCGATCTCCATGCCGCGATCAGCGGCCTTGGCCATATCGTAGATCGTCAGGCAAGCGACCGAAACGGCCGTCAACGCTTCCATTTCAACACCGGTACGGCCAGTCAGCTTGGCCGTTGCGGTGACGCGCAAACCGGGCAAAGAAGGATCCTCGACAATATCGACGGCAACCTTCGTCAGCATCAGCGGATGGCATAAGGGAATGAGATTGCTCGTTTGCTTCGCGGCCATAATGCCGGCAAGCCGTGCCGTGCCGATGACATCGCCCTTCTTGGCATTGCCTTCGCGGATCAGCGCCAATGTTTCCGGCTTCATTTTTACAAAGCCGGTGGCCGTGGCGCTACGCGCGGTTTCAGCCTTGTCGCCGACATCGACCATATGCGCCTCACCAGACGCGTCGATATGCGTGAGACCGGCTTTCGGCGTGGCCATCTTATTCGGCCGCCAGAATGCCGGTTTCGCCGTTCAGCAAAAGCTTCGTGGCGGCGGTGACGTCATCCTTGCGCATCAGGCTTTCGCCGACAAGGAAAGTGGTAATGCCAACCGCCTCAAGGCGCTTGCAATCGGCATGAGTAAAGACGCCGCTCTCGCCGACCAGCAGCCGGTCGTCCGGCACCATGGCCGCGAGTGTCTCGCTGACCGTGAGGCTGACCTCGAAGGTGCGGAGATTGCGGTTGTTGATGCCGATCAGCGGCGAGGACAGTTTTAGCGCCCGCTCCATTTCTTCGGCATCGTGAACCTCGACCAGCACGTCCATGCCTAGGCCGAAAGCTTCGTCCTGCAGGCGCTGGGCATCGGCATCGGACAGCGAGGCCATGATCAGCAGGATGCAATCAGCACCCCAGGCGCGGGCTTCCTGCACCTGATAGGTCTCGAACATAAAATCCTTGCGCAGCGCCGGAAGGGAACAGGCCGCACGCGCAGACATCAAGAATTCGGGCGCACCCTGAAAACTGGGGGTATCCGTCAGCACAGAGAGGCAAGCCGCACCGCCTGTCTCATATGCCTTGGCGAGAGCAGGTGGGTCGAAATCAGGCCGAATCAGACCCTTGGACGGGCTCGCCTTCTTGATCTCGGCAATCAGGCCGAAAGCACCGGCGCTCTGCTTGGCACGAAGCGCCTTGTGGAAGCCGCGCGGTGCGGACTGGCCGGCCTGCATGGCCTTGAGATCGGCAAGCGAAACCTTGGCCTTGGCAGCAGCGATTTCCTCGCGCTTGTAGGCTTCGATCTTCTGAAGGATATCGGTCATGACGTCCTGAACCTATTCTTCGTTGGAGACGGCAACCAGCTTTTCCAGCGCAACGGCGGTCGCGCCGCTGTCAAGCGACTGGGCTGCGAGCCTCATGCCATCATGGAGCGTTTCCGCCTTTCCGGCAATGACCAGCGACGCCGCCGCATTGGCAAGGGCGATGTCGCGATAGGCGTTCTTCGCACCACTCAGCACGTCGCGAAGCGCCGCTGCATTGGCAACGCCATCGCCGCCTTTGAGATCGGCGAGATCAGCATGCGGCAGGCCGAAATCCGATGGCGTCAGCTCAAATGTGCGGATCTTACCGTTCTCGAGCGCAGCGACGGAGGTCTTTCCGGTCGTCGTGATTTCGTCGAGGCCATCGCCATGCACGACCCAAACGCTTTCGGCATTGAGGTCTCTCAGCACTTCCGCGAGTGGAACGACCCATTGCGGTGCAAAAACGCCTAGCAGCTGGCGACGTGCGCCGGCAGGGTTCGACAAAGGTCCCAGCAGGTTGAAGATCGTGCGTGTGCCCAGCTCCACGCGTGACGGCCCGACATGGCGCATCGACGAATGGTGCAACTGCGCGAACATGAAGCCGATGCCGGCCTCGCGAATGCAGCGGGAAATCACGTCTGGCCCGATATCGAGCTTGATGCCCAGTACCGACTGCGTATCCGCCGTTCCAGCCTTCGAGCTTTGGGCGCGATTGCCGTGCTTTGCGACCGGCACACCAGCGCCGGCGACGATAAATGCCGCCAGCGTCGAGATGTTGTAGGTGCCAACACCGTCGCCGCCTGTGCCGACGATATCGATCGCATCAGCAGGCGCATCCACCGGCAACATCTTGGCGCGCATCGTGGTGACGGCCCCGACGATCTCGTCGACCGTTTCGCCGCGCACGCGCAACGCCATCAGGAACGCACCGATCTGCGACGGGGTCGCTTCACCCGACATCAGGATCTCGAACGCGCGCCGGGCTTCATCCCGCGTCAGGGCCTCGCGACCGGCGACCTTGGCGAGGAAAGGTTTCAACTCTGACATTGACTATCCATCCTCCCGATCGGGCTTAACGAGACATCGCCTGTTCAGCGAGGCTCTGGTTGACCGTGACCGTGTATCTGGATTGCAGCTGGGCGACGATCTGGTCGAGGATGTCGTCGCCAGCAGCATTGGCAACCTGGGCGACCTGCTGATCGTCGTTGCTGAGAGCATCCGTTGTCGGATTGTCGTTGACGTCGGTCACCTTCAGCAGGATCTGCGTCGTATCGTCTGCACCGATTGAGTTGGCGGCTGTATCGATCGGGCCGGAGAACACGGCCGCGACGCCACCTCGACCGAGAACCGGGTCGTCCGTCGAGCGCGTGACGTTTGTCTTGCTTTCAACGGCAATGCCGAGCGGCGCTGCGATATCGGCAAGCGACTTGCCCTTCTGCGCCGCCTGCTTCAACTCGGTCGCCTTGGCGGCAAGCGCAATTTTCTGCTGCTCGGCGGTCCAATCGGCGACGACCTTTTCACGGACGTCGGCAAGCGCGCGATCGTGATCGGGCGTGATGTTCAGTATGTCATACCAGATATAGCCATCGTTGCCGACGGTCAGCGGCGCCGGGTTGCCACCCTGTTCGGCCTTAAAGACCTCCGACAGCAGCTGCTGGCGATTCGGCAGATCCTTGATCTCGTTGCCCTTCTGATCCAGGCCGGTCGCGTCGATCGCGTCAATCGTGACCAGTTTCAGCTTGAGCTGCGACGCCGCTTCCTGAAGCGAGGCGCCGGAGCCGCGCAGATCCTCGAACTTGTCGTGGACGCTGGTGATTTCATTGGCGGCGTTGCCGAGCGCGATCTGCTTGCGGATGTCTTCCTTGACGTCGTCGAAGTTCTTCGCCGTCTCATCCTTTATGTTGGTGACGCGCAGAATGACCGGGCCGAACGAACCTTCGACCACGGGCGTCGTGCCGCCATCCTTCGTGATGCTGAAGGCAGCGTCGGCAACGGTCTTGTCCGGAACCTGATCCTTGGTGAAGTTGCCGAGCAATACGTCGGAAGGCTTCTTGCCCTGATCGGAAACAAGCTGGTCGAAGGTCGTGCCGGTCTTCAGTGCTTCGGAGGCAGCGTTGGCAAGATCCTTGTTAGCGAAGGTCAGCTGCTCGATCGTGCGGGTGGCCGGCGTCTTGAAGCTGTCCTTGCGCTTGTCGTATTGCGCGTGAAGCTCATCATCCGACACGCTCGCCGGGTCGGCCAGGTCCTCGGCCTGCAGCTTTACATAGGCGAACTTGCGATATTCCGGAGCGCGATATCTGGATTTCACGCCTTCGAACCACTTGGACAGCACGTCATCGGCCGGGGCCTTGACCGGATCGATATTGGCGTTGGTGAGCAGCAGATAATCGATGCTGCGGCTCTCATCATGATACTGCTTGACGGCATCGACCAGAACCTTCGGCGCAACGAAACCGTTCGATACTGCCTCGACGATCTGGCTGCGGATAGCGACCTTGCTGCGTTCCTTGATGTAATCGTCCGGAGTGATGTTGCTGTTGCGAAGAAGCGTCTCGAATTTCTGGCGATCGAACGCGCCGTTTGCAGCCTTGAAGGCCGGATCGTCACCGATGAGCTTGGCCAGGCGATCCTGAGAAAGACCCAGGTTCATATCGGCTGCAAGCTGATCGAGCGAGGCGCCGGCAACGAGCTGCGCCACGGTCTGCTGCCCTATGCCGAAAGCGCGCGCCTGGTCAGGCGTGATTTGCATGCGCAACTGCTGGCTGATTGCCTGAAGCTGGCGACGATAGGCGAGGCGGAATTCGTTGGTGTCGATCTGCTGATCGCCGACCATTACCACCGTGTTGCTGTTGCCACCGGTGATGAGCGACCGTTCGACGCCCCATATGCCGAAAGCCGCCGCGAGAAGAAGCAACAAGCCCTTGGCAACCCAGGTCTGGGCGATTTTTCTCAGCACATCGAACATCGGAAAGCAAACCTCGTCATCATCAAGTCTTCGCACGCGAGCGAAACAATCGGAGTTCCTTAGAGCAATCCGAACCGGAATTGAAGAGCCATAGGGGAAATCACCCCACGAGGGACAAAAGTGCCGGAACCTTTGACGTTCAATGACGTTGTACTCCCCAAGAAAACATAAGGAGCATATGATGGCAGAGACGAAATCAGCTTCCGCCCAGTCATCTGCGGCGCGAGCCCAGACCGAAACGGCAATGGAGGATCTAGCCGCCCAGGTCGCAGCGTTGCGCGAAGATTTGACGAGACTCTCGCAGAGCGCAGCCGCCGTGGGTCAGGGAGCAAAATCTGTCGTCGCCGAGGAAGCCGAGGAGATTACAGAGCAGTTCCGCGAAAGAGTTCGCCAGGATCCGATTTTCATGGTCGCTGCTGCTGCAGGCATCGGCTATCTCATCGGGCTCCTGAGTCGGCGTTAGACTTAACGCCAAACTCTCGACAGGATGAATGAGCCCCACACGTTCATCCAGCTGTGGAATTGCCGGAAAGGCGCGAACGGTTCGACCGTTCGCGCCTTTTCAATTCGAGGGATAATGGCGAGCATATAAAGCCCACCGTCCAAAGTAATTTTCTGCCCCCGGTTGCAGCCTGGCACTGCGACATCTTTGTGACACCGCTGCGACATCTTCGACCATCGCGATTTCTTGATGCGCCGCCCCCTTGTATCAGGTGGATGCTTACTATACGTAGACGTAATTATAAGGGTGCTTATCAATAGCAGACTTCCAACACCATGAACTCGACACCAACTCTCGGCTTTGTTCTCCACGACGTTGCCCGACTTCTTCGGAAGCGGTTCGAGCAGCGCGCTAAGGATTTGGGGCTAACGCGTTCGCAATGGCAGACGCTTGCCTATCTCGCCAACAATGAAGGCATCCATCAGGCCGGACTGGCCGAAATGCTGGAAATCGAACCAATCACACTGGTTCGCATTCTCGACAAGCTGAGCGAGCGCGGCCTCGTGGAGCGCCGGCAGCATCCGAGCGATCGTCGCAGTTGGCTGCTCTACATGCGCGAGGAAGCTCGCCCTTTGATCGACGCCATGCGCGACATTGGCGAACAGACCCGCAGGGAGGCACTCGAGGGCGTGCCCCAGGAGGATCGTGAACGCCTCCACGAATTGCTTATCCTAATGAAATCGAACCTGCTTCACGTCTGCCGTTCGAAGGCAGTCGATAAAGAGATACAACATGGCTGACGCATCTTCCTCCCTACGCGTACCTGCAAACGCAAATTCGTCCGAACAGAATCAGGCGCTCGTCGCCGAGGCGCCGTCGTCTCCTCCGGCGTCGCAGCCTGCCACGGCAGCGGCGGCTCCGATTGCGCCTCCCGAGACGCCACGCAAACGCCGCAAGCTGACGCGGCCCATCCTCTTCGCCCTGCTTCCCGTCGCTCTCGTCATCGGCGGCTACTATTACGTTACCGGCGGGCAGATCATGTCCACCGACAATGCCTACATCCAGGCTGATATGGTCGGCGTCTCCACCGATGTTTCCGGCACGGTGATTTCGGTCGACGTGCATGAAAACGAAGTGGTGAAGAAAGGGCAGGTGCTTTTCCGCCTGAAGCCCGATTCCTTCCGCATTGCACTGGAGGGCGCACAGGCGCAGCTCGGCAACGCAAAGAACCAGATCCTGAACCTGCAGGCCAGCTACACCCAGTCTCTGGTCGAGATCGCACAGGCACAAGCCGACATCCCCTACTACCAGACGGAACTCGAGCGGCAGCAGAACCTGATCAACAGCTCGGTCGCCTCAAAGGCGGCTCTCGACCAGGCGAAGCACAATCTTGAGGCTGCGCAACAAAAGGTTTCTGTCGCCAAGGCGCAGGCCGCCACAACGCTGGCCCAATTGGGCGGCGAGGGCGCGGCCAATCTGCCAGTCGAACAAAATCCGCTTTATCTGCAGGCCAAGGCCGCCGTCGACAACGCGCAGCGCGAGCTCGACGACACGGTCGTAAAGGCCCCCTTCGACGGCGTCACCGCCAACGTTCCCTCGCTCCAAGTCGGCGCCTATCTGACGGCTGCGCAGCAGGGCTTCTCGCTGGTATCCACTACCCATATGTGGATCAACGCCAGCCCGAAGGAAACCGAACTCACCTATGTGCGGACCGGCCAGAAGGTAACGATATCGGTCGATGCCTATCCGGGCGTCACCTGGAAGGGCACCGTCGCCAGCATAGCTCCGGCCTCCGGTTCGAGCTTCTCGCTGTTGCCAGCCCAGAACACCACCGGCAACTGGGTCAAGGTCGTCCAGCGCATACCGATGATCATCAGCATCGACGAAACGCAGGGCAAGCCGCCGCTGCGCGTCGGGATGAGCGTCGTCGCCGATGTCGACACCGGCCATGCCCGTGGCCTGCCTGACTTCATTGGCAACCTGCTGGGCCATTCCCGCGGTCAGGACCATGAGTAACGCCACCACTGCTTCGCCATCAGCGCCCATCGCCCATCGCGGCGCGATCACGGCCTGCGTCATCCTGTCGGTCATCATGCAGGCGCTGGATACCACCATCGCCAACGTTGCCCTGCCTCATATTCAGGGCGACGTGTCGGCGAGCGCCGACCAGATCAACTGGGTTCTGACATCCTATATCGTCGCGGCGGCGATCATGACGCCGCCCTCCGGTTTCCTTTCGGCCAAGTTCGGCCGTAAGCGCGTTCTGCTGACGGCAATCGCGGGCTTCGTCGCAGCCTCAGTTCTATGCGGCCTGTCGGAATCGCTGGCGCAAATCGTCGGCTTCCGCCTGCTACAGGGATTTTTCGGCGCTTCGCTGGTGCCGCTGTCGCAGGGAATTCTTCTCGATATCTACAATGTCGAGGAGCGTGGCCGCGCCATGGCGCTGTTCGGCGTCTCGGTGATGGTCGGACCGGTGCTCGGTCCCGTGATCGGTGGCTGGTTGACCGACAATATCAGCTGGCGCTGGGTGTTTTACATCAACGTGCCGATCGGCGCGCTCGCCTTCTTCGGCATTGTCGTCTACGTGACCGAGACCAAGCTCGACGCGCTTGCCAAACTCGATTGGTTCGGCTTCGGGATGCTTTCGATCGCCATTGCAGCCCTGCAGCTCTTCCTCGACCGCGGCGAGCAGCTCGACTGGTTCTACTCGGGCGAGATTATCATCGAGGCACTCGTCTGCGTCTGCGCCTTCTATCTCCTTATCGTACACACGTTCACGGCCGAGCGAAGTTTCGTCAATCCCAGGCTATTCCTGGACCAGAACTTTGCCGTCAGCATGCTGTTCATCTTTATCGTCGGCGTCACCTATCTGGCCTCGCTGGCACTAATGACACCCTATCTGCAGACGTTGATGGGCTATCCCGTCGTGACGGCCGGTATCGTCATGGGGCCGCGCGGTCTGGGCACGATGTTCTGCATGTTCCTTGTGGGTCGGCTGATCGGCAAAGTGGACACGCGCCTGCTGCTGTTCCTCGGCCTCGCGCTGACCGCATGGGCGATGTACGACATGACCGGCTGGACACCTGATGTTTCGCAGTGGACGCTGATCTCGGTTGGCTTCGTCCAGGGTGCGGGTCTCGGCTTCCTGTTCGTGCCGCTGACGACGATCGCCTTCGCGACGTTGCCGGCGCAGATGCGCGGCGAGGGAACCGGCCTCTACAACCTCTCGCGCAATATCGGCTCGAGCGTCGGCATCTCCGTCGTCTCGATGCTGATCACCGAGAATACGCAGGTCAACCACGCGAACATCGCCGCCTATGTGACGCCGTTCAACCGCTATTTCGACGCGACGGCGGCTCACGGTATCAGTCCTCTGACGGCAGTTGGCCGCGCCACGCTCGACGGCATGATCACCACGCAGGCGACCATCATCGCCTATATCGACGACTTCAAATTGCTGATGCTGATGTCGATCTGCGCCATACCGCTGCTGGTGCTCCTGCGCAAACCGTCGGCGCCGCCCGCCGTCGACCACAGCGTCGCCATGGAATAGCTGCGCAGTCTTTCCAGTTTCACTGCGTGGCCGTATGACCGCCGGGCGCCACCCCGGCGGTCTTTTTCATACAGCGCTTTTGTTTCCAGGAATCGCGAAAACGCGCTATCTCACAGCTCTCACCCATCCCGGATGAAAAGCCGCAACGCACTATTCCTGGAATTGCTTTGTCAGGGAAAACGGCGGCTGACGAAACGCGACCCCGCCGCACCGAAACGCCAGAGCGGGTCGACGTTCTTGGTGATTCCGATGCGCTTGTCGGCGACGATCGCTACCGGCTCGGCGAGCGAGAATGTGAATGGCGGTTGGTCGAGCGATATGCCGTTCAAGCCGATGTCGATCGCCAGTGCCTGCGACAGCTTTCCTGGTCCGTTGCAGAGAGACACGATATTCGCCATACCGCGACGCGCGATCATCTCATCGATACCATTCTCCGGCTCCAATGCCCGGATGAGCGCAGCGCTCCCCGTAAGGCAGACGAAATTCAGGCACCAGTGAATGCCGTAGGAGCGATAGATATAGACATGGCCCGGCGGCCCGAACATGGCAGCATTGCGCGGTGTCTTGCCCCGAAAGGCGTGGGAGGCTTCATCGTCAGGTCGATAGGCCTCCGTCTCGACAATGCGCCCGCCGACGCTCCCGACAGAAAAGCGTGCACCGACCAGATCCGATGCGACGACGACAGCGTCGCGGTTGAAGAACGCCGACAGGGCGGCTCCGGCCAGAGGTTTAGACCCAAGCGGGAGGGTTTGATCGTCTGATGCCATGGGTGAGGTCGATTTCCTTATCTTTCCGATAGGCACAAAAGACGACTACCTTCCCCTGCGGGAAGTTTGAAGAGCTGTCTCCCGGCGCCGTCTTCCCAATATCGGGCCTTTTGGGAACAACCTCATGCCGAGGTGAATGATGCGGCCGAACATAATGGGCCAGCGGACGAACGTAGACACTGTCAGATTTCGGAGTTGCGGGAGACACAAATCTCGCATTCGGTCAGGTTGAGCGGATCGATCAAAATTGACGCTTCTTAGCATATTCCATGAAACTGCGACTCGTATCCAGGTGGAAATCGGCGAACCCGCGTGCATCCCCCCAATCAGTTTACTTAGCTGTCGTTATCCTTCGCAGTTTGGCGCTCGATATATGCAATCACCAGACTCGTTAATCATTGAACAAATTATCAAATGACGACATTTTAGGTTTAAACCAAGCAAGCCATAAGCAAATACGGCTAATGTTCTTTGAGTGCTGGGGAGGGCTCAAATATGCAAACAATGCACACACAACATCGTGGTTTCGACCTGATACGGGTGGCTTCGATATTTCTGGTCGTCGTAGTCCACGTGTGCGGGGAATTTCTAACTCCGATGACACATGGCTGGGTTGCCGTAAATATCTACGACAGCTTCGCTCATATTTGTGTGCCGTTGTTCTTCATGTTGAGCGGTGCGCTAATTGTGCCACACCCTGATTCATTGGGCAAAACCGCGGTCCGCGTCCTCAAGCTCACTATTCCACTTGTATTCTGGTCCTATGTCTATCTCGTTTGGTATCGCGAGACTGGGATCGTTTGGGGTTACCTCTGGACTTTTCCGGTGCCGTCCGCTTTAGAACCAACTACAATACTATCTATTATTGCATCACCAATTGTTTTCCATTTTTGGTTTATTTATGCTATGATTGGGCTATATATGTTTATGCCCGTTCTGCAGGTCTTTTTTCAGAACTCGTCTCACGCAAAAAAAATAGCGTATCTAACCATTTGGTTTCTCGGATCCTCTCTCATTCCATTGGTAAGCCACTGGTCTGCAACGGACGTAGTCGGAGTGGATTTACGCTATTTCGCCAGTTACGCCGGCTACGCATTTGCTGGAGCCTTCCTTGCTGAATTTGTCCCATCCAACCGCGTAGCGCTTGGGCTGGCAGCGGTTTCCTTTCTTTCCGCGATTCTTGCGGCATATTTCACCTATGTGGATGCTGCCAATTCCGGCACACCCGATGAGTTTCTTTATAGGTATCATTTGCCTTTTATGTTGATTTCGGCAGTTGCCGCTTTTCCGGTGCTTTCCAGACTAGGGACATCATTGCCACCAATGATCAGCAACGTCGTTTCATCACTCTCAAGGGCGACTTTCGGAATCTATATTTTGCATGCCATTATTCTAAAATATACCCTTGAATTATTGGTCGGGCTTCGAGGCATCTACCTGGGTTTTGGCGTACCGCTATTTGCTGTCATAGTTTTTGGGTTATCGGCGAGCATCGTGATCACCTTGCAACAGATTCCAGTAGTCAACAGCTACCTGCTCCCCGGGGCAAGACGGCGGCCCCAAAAGGCTTCGGTCACGTAGCTAGGTCCTGTTGACAAAGTGGTTTCCTAATCAGCCCAGGCATGATTCAAGGCAGCTTTTTGGGAGGCAGTTTTGGCGCGAGGCGATTTAAGCGATGAGGGATGGTATACTGTTGAGCCTTCTCTACCCAGCGAAAGAGGAGGTAAGTCCCGTCCGGCCAACGATATTCGGCGCTAACTGAACTGCATGTTGCATTGCCCGCGCGCATTGACCGTCAATGGCGCGACATGCACGGACGCTACGGCAAATGGAATTCCGTTTACGTTCGTTTTCGACGGTAGGCAGAGAAAGGCATATGGGATGCTTTACTTGAGACCCTTATTGAGCTTGCCTTGACCGACAACTGGCAACATATGATCGATAGCACGATCATTCGGGGCAATTCTCAGGCTGATGGCGCAAAGTGGGACTGATAAGGAGGCTTTGGGTCGATCACGCGGTGGCTCTACGACAAAATCGATGCCCACGCAGACGTCAAGGTCGACCTCTTGGTCTCATCTTAACAGGCGGCGAGGTTGCTAATTACAAGGTAGTCCCTCAGGTTCGCGCAATTCCCGTCGCCCGTCCGCGAAAAATGCTTGCGGATAGGGGATGTATTGCGACCACTCACAAGCGCCCAATCTAACTTTGTCAACGGGACCTGCGCAGATTTTCAATGTGGATAAAAAAGTAGATCCTCGACGAGATCTGCAAATTATCTAGTAAAACTAAAAAGTGGCGGAAGAGGTGGGATTCGAACCCACGGTACGGTTTCCCGCACGCCGGTTTTCAAGACCGGTTCCTTAAACCACTCGGACACTCTTCCAAGTAATTGAAAAGGCTAATCTTTCTTCGGTTTCAAGAAAGCTGCAAATCGTGACTTGCTACCGATTTGCTACCCAATTACTCGACGGCTGGCTTTTTAGCAGCTTTGATAGCCGCGTCAACTTGTTCCGCAGCGTTCGCCTGCATTCCTGGCATGACGTGTGAATAAAGATCGAGGGTGATCGCGATCGTCGAGTGCCCGAGGCGCTCGCTGGCAATTTTGGGATGGACACCGGCGGCTAGCATCTGGGTGGCGTGGGAATGTCGTAGGTCGTGGAAGCGAATCTTGGGCAGGCTCGTCTTCGCCAGCAACCGTGACCACTCATGTGTAAGCGAAATCGGGACGAGGGGGCTTCCGTCAATCTGCGCCACGACGAAAGAACCGTCATCAGGACGCATGCCCAATTTCAATTGCTCCTGGGCTTGAGCCACCCGGTGCCGTTTCAATTCTTCCACGACGGTCGCGGAAAGGGCCACGGTTCTAGCGCGGCTATTCTTTGTCTCCTTATAGCGTACGCCTTCCTTGGTGTACTCGGCGCTCTGTACGACTGAAATGCTGCGCTCTCCATTGCTTGCGAGATCGACATTCCCCCAACGGAGCGCAGCAATTTCGCCACGCCTAAGCCCGCACATGATTGCCAGGATGGCTGGAATGAACATTCGGGTAGTGCGGAAGGCTTCGAAGAGTTCGGCCGTCTGGGCCGCCGTGAATGCCTTCATCGCCTTTTTTTCGACCTTGGGCGGTCGGGTCGCAGCAACGGGATTCTTTTTGAGCAGATCCCATGTGACGGCCTGCTCCATCGCAGCAAGCAGGACGCGTCGGCAATGGTGAACTGTTCGAGGAGACAGGCCGCCTTTCCCGTCTCGCCGACCATCTACGAGCAACTTGGCCCAGGCTCCATCTATGCGTGCCGCCGCAAGCTTGTTCATCGTGATCGATCCGAGGATCGGCGCGACGTTCTTCAGCATCAACTCTTCGTAGCGCTGGTGCGTCTTAGGCGAGACGTTCGATTTCTCGTGCTTGAGCCATTCAACGAGATATTCGCGGACTGTAGTTTTGGATGGCTCGATATAGCTCCCACCATCCAGCTCGGCAATCAGTCTGGCGCACTCCGTCTCAGCCTGGCGCTTTGTGCCGTGGAAGGTATGCCATTTACGCCGGCGCTTTCCCGTCTTTGGATCAGGAACATCCAGGACGATAGCCCATTTCCCGACTGAGCGCTCTCGGATATGCCCCTTCATTTATCGAGATCCCTATTGGATTTCGTTCTTTCTTTCACCGCATCCTCAATAACTTTTCTTGCTTCTGCAGATTTGCGCGTCTCATCGAGAAGGGATTTTCCATCAAGGAATTCGGCGGCGCGTTTTTCCCAAGCAAAGTCTTTCCGAATGTCTTCGCCTCCTTCGGTCAAAGCTGAAACTCGAACAGTTTGTTCAATGAGTTTGTCGTATAAGGCGTAGCAGTGTTTGAATATGTCTGATGCTAACCCGCGCATCTCTTCCAACTCTTCTGGGCTGCGAGATCTTTCCTCTAGCGTCACGTCGCTAAGCAACATCGTTGCGTCGACTAAGCCTTTCATATTCTTGTTAATGGACGGCCGAAGTTCTTCATGGATCAATGCCACCCGGCATAGGCGTCGGATTGCTTCCGATCTCGTTGCTACCCGTTGGGCAAAACGCCAGTCATCGATAGCTGTAAGTTCATCTTCAGTGATGACCATCTGAAGGCGCTTGCTCTCGCTATCTCCAAGTTTTGGACGTGCCATTACGCATAACTCCGAATTTAATGTGAAAAATACACACGAAACGTTGCGCGTCAATCGAAAACGGGCTATCTAGTTTCATGTGTATGATTGTCATGAATGGAGAGTGAACGTGACCCTTGACGAAGCACTGAGGCGCCCCACGATTTCTGTTCCGGATGCCGGCGCACTTTTTTTCGGTCTTGCCCGGAACGCAGCCTATGAAGCTGCCAAGCGGGGCGATTTCGCGACTATCAAGGTAGGAGGCAGGATCGTCGTGCCTGTTGTTCCGCTCGCCGAGAGGCTGGGCCTTAAAGCAAACATTGGAGGGAAGGCGGCCTCAGCATGACCATGGCCAGCATCGACGAGCAGATCGCCGTTTGGAACGGCTATTGCGAGGCGAAGCGTCGCGCCGACAAGACCCTGAACTTTGAAGACGGCGTGGAAGCTATCCGCGCCTGGAAACAGTTTGCCAATCTTTACTTTCCCGAAGACCGGCAACTGCCGCTCACGCAGCAACCGCGCAAAGTTGCGATCTTCCCCATACACAAGACGCAGGCGCCGGGGGAGAAAAGACCCTGATGGCCCGGATACGATCGATACACGACGGCTTCTTCACCGACGAGCGCCTGGTCACGGTCACTTCGTTTGCACGGCTTCTCTTTCTCGGTCTTGGCGTCCAAGCAGACGATAAAGGCACGTTCGAGTGGAAGCCTATCACCCTCAAAATGCGGATTTTTCCTGCCGACAATGTTGATATCGTATCCCTTCTTTCCGAGCTGGAGAGCATTGACGCCATTCGCTCTTACGAAGTTGATGGCCGCCAGTACGGAGCAATTCGGAATTTCCGTCGGTTTCAGCGCCCTAAAACTCCGAATGACATCCATCCTATCACGAACGATTTCCGAAATTACGTCGGCTTACCGAATGCCGTTTCCGAAATGGATGCCGGTAACGAGCAGCCAATTCCCCGGGAAGGGGAAATCGTCGCGCAGATGGAGGATGGAGGAGGTAGAGGAGGAGATAAAGGGAAACAATCAACATCTGACGATGTTGATACCGACGTAGGAAAAAAATCTTCCAAGCCTCCCTATGCGTTTGAAGCCAAGACAATTCGCCTGACTGTGACCGATCTTTTGAAGTGGAAGCAGGCGTTCCCGCACATCTCGGTCGAGGCGGAACTCTGGTCACTGGACGAGTGGGCCGGGCAGCAGCCTAAAAACAAATGGTTCGTGGCCGTTAGCTCAGCGCTGGCGAAGAAAGAACGCGAGGCGATGGAGCGTGCAAACTTTGCCGCGGCCAACGCTGCTGCCGGCAAGCCGCCGCGACCGCGGCCGGACCCGCGAATATGAAATCCGTCGACGAGATCCTCAGCGCCAATGGTATCCGCGTTCGCCGCGTTTCGACCGGCAACCAGAAAACGACCTGCCCGAAGTGCTCTCCGGGACGGAAAAACAAGCGAGAGCCGTGCCTGTCGGTGCGGGTGGATGCCGAGGGCGTCCAGTTCAATTGCCATCATTGCGGCTTCCACGGGGGCGAATATTTCGATGAACGTTCTGGGACAAAACGGGATTTTGGCTTTTCAAAATCGGCAAATAGATCCGGAAATCGCAAAACATTCCGGGGTATATACGGGTAGATCGGTCACTGGCGAAAGCGGCGAGACGACCGTTATCCCGGATCCTGCTGGCAACATCGTGGTGTTTCCTTTCATCGACGGCGGTCAGGTTGTCGGCGAGAAATACCGCGGCCAGGGCAAAAAATTCTGGCAACGTAAAGGTGGCCGCAAGACGTTCTGGAATGCCGACTGCATGGACGATCCGGCTCTTGAGGCCGGAACAAAATCCCTTGTCATCGTCGAAGGGGAGATCGACGGCCTGACGGCGATCGACTGCGGGATAACCTGCACAGTGTCAGTGCCAGACGGTGCGCCGCCGGTGCGCGATGGCGAGACACCAGAGGATCTTCCCGAGGTTGACCCCGAGGCTGATGCCACGGGCAAATTCGAATTTGTCTACAACAACCGCCACCGGATCAAGCGCATCAAGCGGTTCATTCTCGCCGTCGATAATGACGGTCCTGGGCGCCGACTGGCTGCAGAGTTGCTCCGGCGGCTTGGCGCGGCGCGATGCTCGTTCGTGGTCTACCCGGAAGGCTGTAAGGATCTGAACGACGTTCGGATGAAATTCGGTCCAGATGCCGTCATTCGCATCATCGACAATGCAAAGCCCTATCCGGTGCGCGGCGTCTATCAGCTTTCCGACTATCCAGAGGTGGACGAGCCTCGGACGTTTTCGACTGGTTGGCCAGATCTGGATGATCATCTGCGTCTATGGCTCGGCGAGTTGCTTGTCGTTACCGGCATTCCAGGTCACGGGAAGTCGACGTGGACAATGAACCTGTGTGTCAACCTTGCACGAGCCTATGGCTGGACCATTGGCGTGGCATCCTTCGAGATTCCGACAGTGCCGGCGCTTCGCTTCAAACTGCGCCTAGCGGCCAGTAAGACGGCGACCACCGATTGGAACCGCGAATTGGTGACGGAAGCGGACGACTTCATCCAGCAGCATTTCGTCTTCATCGACGCCGATCCGGCCGGCGAGACTGATGAGGATATGACCTTGGAGTGGCTCCTTGATCGCGGTGCAGATGCTGTAATCCGGCACGGCATCAAAGTTCTTGTGATTGATCCTTGGAATGAGGTCGAGCATTTCCGACCGAAGACCGAGAGCGAGACGCAATATGTCAACCGAGCGCTCCGACAGATCCGCCGTTTCGCACTCCGCCATCAGGTCCTGGCGATTGTTGTTGCTCACCCGACAAAGGACGTCGGCAAAGGCGGCGAAGCACGCACGCCGACGCTTTACGACATCGAGGGGAGCGCCGCTTGGTTCAATAAACCAGACCATGGCATCGTCATCGATGTCCCCGATCCAGACATCAAAGAAACCGTTGTCTGGATCAAGAAGGCTCGGTTCTCGTGGTCCGGGAAAAAGGGCGATGTCACGCTCGAGTACGTCCCGGAGATCGAGGGATACCAATCGCTCTGCGGAGCCCCGCCGCTTTGGCCCGCAGCGACCGGCAGGAGCAGCAGATGACGATCCGAGAACGCCAAGAGCGCGAAGCCCATGATCGCGAGAACCCATGGCGGCCGATGAACACCGCGCCTCGTGGTACCGGACTGATCTGCGATTTGCTCTTCAACGACATGGCTGGACAGTTTGCTACCGAGGATCTGCAGTTCTTCCGCGACGCCGACGGCCGCTGGTACCAGATCGAGCCGGCAAAACCGGTCTATTCGGTCCCGATCAACTGGCGTCCATCCTATGTCCACATGACGATCGAGAGACGCAACCTCATCAAGAAGAGGGCAAGATGAACGAGAATAATTTTTCTGGCGGCAGCTTCGATTTCATCCAACAGGATGATTCCGGCCGTGGTTATCGGTTCGGTTTCGTGATCGCGATCGCCGACGGGAAGGGCGGTAAGAAGGCTTGGGGCGATCAAGTGTTTCAGACGAAGGGCGCCGCCTCGTCGACGGCATCTTCGTGCGTAGGATCGCCCTACGAGATCATGCCGGCAAAGGAAGTGGTCCATTTCGGAACCAACCCGAAATCCTATTCCTATCGGCGATCGATCCTGATCAACGATTCAATCTCGGACGTGGCCGTCCGCTGGTACGCCATTCGGGTTCGGCCTGGCTACCAGCGCATGGCGAAGGCAATCGAAGGCGCATCGGAAGGGCGCCGCGGCGAAAGCCTAGTTGAGCGAAACCTTCGCAACGAGGGCATTGACGTTTACATGCCCGCGTTCTGGAAGGAGATCCGCAAGCATCGCAGTCAAAAGCTTATCGAGCGCCGTCTGCCGCTGCTGGTCGGTTATGCTTTCGTGCGTCGAGATCCGGGCGACGGCTTCGACCGCATTCGGGAGGTGGACGGGGTAGGGGGAATGGTTTCGCTCAGTCGCGACGGCGGCCCGATCGCGTTCAGCGAGGAAGATATCCGAGCGCTGATGCTGGCCGGGTTCGACAAGCAGCAGGCCTATCGCTTTGCCAAGGCCAGTGCGACGGAGGAGGCTCGCCACAAGCGCCGCAAACATCTCAACACTCAGCTTGGTCGGCTTTTGCCGAGAGGGCGCGGTCGGACGGTCTCCCTCCGCTATTACGCCGAAAACAACATCAACAAACTCGACGATAAACTTAAGGCGCACGTCTTGGGGATAATCGAGCTGCTCGACGGTCTCCATGATGACGCGACTCTTGATGAATTTCGCGAAGCAGTATAGAAAAACAGTCATTGGGATGACTGTTTGCGCTCCATATGCTTCGCGCTATGCTGCTGCCGGTCCCTTAAGGGCACTTTCTCGCCGCGCTGGGAGAGCTGTATCCATCTGTACGCTGAAAATGCTACACCTTGGGGCTGCGCTTTGGCTTTGGTCGCGGGGATTTCTTGCCACTGTCTGTGGCTGCTTTCTTTGCCCTTTTCGCGGGGCTCGCGTGTTGCTTTGCGCGGAGAGCAGCAAGCTTCTCGTTGAACTCCTTCAACGCGAGGTCATTTGCCTGTTCTTCTTCATCTTCCTTGTGCACAGCTGCCGCGGCAGCATCGTCTTCCTTCCATTCTTCGACCAGCTTTGTAAGGGACGGTGGGACCTCTATTTTGCGCACAATGATAGCCCATGCATTTGGGCACCCCGGGATGTTGATTAAAAATCGTCGCTGAACGGAGTAGCACCTCGGTGTATCCAGCATCTCCTCGTACACGACATCGCCCACGTCAGGACAAGCGCCATAGTATTCCATGGGAACAAGACTTTCCGCATGGATAGAGCCGTCGTCATTCATCAAGAATGTTCGTATCTCAACGTGCATCGCGGCTTCTTCGCATTATGGAGAAGGACCTCCGACGGGCTCATGATCTGTAGCATATCACAGGCAGTAAAAACGGGCTAAAGTGGATTCTAGAGCGTGCCGAGCGGTAGTGCCGCAATCGACCCTTCCCTTTTGGGAATTCGAATACCGGGTGACCGGGGGCAGCAAACAATTGCCAGTAAGCAGGTTCGCGCTCTTCAGGTGTCGCGCTTTGCTGGTGTCGGTCCCTCATGCCCATAGGCTGCAGTCGGCGCAAAAGGGTTAATCATGTTGATTGTTTGCCTTAACTCACTCGATTGTCATGCCTACCTGCTCGCATTTTGCTGAAATTTTGCTTCTCAAAAACCGCGTCTCGAGCAAGCCTTTGAGTGAGATCCAACGGGAGACGTGGGTATTTTCTTTCGAGATTTTGATGCACAAACTGGTAGATTTCATCCAATTTTCTCGCAGAAAGTCCTTCTGGTTCTTCGCCGGAAAGTATTTCTCTTGAAATATTGAAGGCATAAGCTTTCGCTGATTGAATATCGTCTTGCGGGTTCACAGTTCGAAGGCGCCTGATTTCTTCTTTAATCTCCGCCATTTGAGCGAACAAAAATTCTTGGGAACTCACTTCTTCGGTTTCAATTTTTGCGATTTTAAACTTTCCAAAGTGGCCAAGGAAAGTTGAGTGGTCACCGCTTTTTGCCGCTTTAACTGTGGCTTCTATTTTTCGAGCAAGCGTTTCTTTGAACTCAATGACCGAATGGTACCTGAGATCCCTTGGGTACGACACGTGCTCAATGGGAGCGGTGTCAAATGAATACGTTGTTTTGTCGTCTTTAACTATGATCACCGGCTTGTCGAACGCTAAACGTAACCCAAGTTCGAACATTACGTTCGGATTTTTCCCGCTCACGTCACAAACTACGATCGGATTCTCATAGAGATTCTGGATAATTCTTTTTTGAATTATTCCGCTTTCGTCCGAGGCACTCACGAGATTGGGCTCGTAGCCCGAATCTTTGATAGCGTCATTCAAAATCGACTGCACATTGCCCCAATGGCTTTCGTCGCAGCCATCTATGGCCGAGATTGGCATGACAATACCGCATTTGCCAAGCGCAGCTTCCTCCGGAGATACTGCTTCCTCAGAGTTATCTGATTTCGAACGATTAGCCATTTTCATCCTGCTTGAAAGTTCCGGGTGCGCACTCATCTCAAAATTGTGTATCTGTCGCAAATCGAAACAGGAAAGATGATTAATGTGTGATTTGGCGCGGCAGAGGATTCGACACGACGCCTTGCGGAACATCACATTCCGCGCCATGGGAAAATGCATCCAAAATTTAGCGGCCCGTCATCATCTGGTGGCGGGTTTTTCTTTGCCAACCAACCGATTGAATGGTCATCGAAATCACCCGCCAAGGATCGTGCGGATTGAATGACGCAACTCCTCGTGTCATGAAACGACAATCAGCAGTTAAGGTGCGCCGATGATCAAATCAGCCAAATGCGATCAGATTTACGTTGCGATGCCGGATCGGGAAGGGCAGGAGCCTAACCTTGTCGTTTGGATTAGCTTCGAGACGGATGCCCCAAAAATCTATAGGAATGCGGTCCGACTACCCGTCTCCATTCCCTTCGACCCTTTGATGTCTCATGCTGAGATCGTATCTCAATCCGTTGAAGAGTTGTGCAAAGTGCTCAATGACGCAGCCAATACACCCGCAGAGCGCTGGATCGAGCTACTCAAACAGCAACCTAATCCGCCCAGGCCGGTTTAATTCGAACTGAAGGTTTGATTTCTAATTCAACGAATCCTCTTTTTACGCCGGAAACGGCAATAATGAGCCAGGGCGTGAAACAGATCGGGAAGAGGTGACATCTATCCGCCCATGCTACGGCATGGCTTCCCGACAAGCTCGATTAGAGAGAGCGTTGCATAAAATCTCGGTAACAAAATGCGAGCAAGATGACCGGTAGACCTTCAGAGTTCACCCAAGAGGTTGCAGACGGCATATGCGAGCGTCTGGCCGCAGGCGAAAGCCTCCGCTCGATTTGTGCTAACGATGACATGCCGGGCCAGACCACGGTTTTTCGCTGGTTGAATGCTAACAGCGACTTTCGGGAGCAATACGCCCGCGCACGCGAGGTTCAAGCAGATACTCTCTTTGATGATATCCTCGATATTGCGGACAATGCGCGCAACGACTGGATGGAACGGCGCGGCGAAGATGATGCGGGCTGGGTTGCCAATGGCGAGAACATCCGCCGGTCTCAAGTTCGGATAGAAGCCCGCAAGTGGATGGCCGGCAAGCTGCGCCCGAAGGTCTACGGCGATAAGCTCGACATCGATCTGAGCAACAAGGTCAATTTCGTAATCAATGCCAAGCCCATGTCGGAAGCCGACTGGCTGAAAGAACATGGATCAGACGACGATAAATAGGACGGCGTGGGCGCCTCAGGCTGGCCCGCAGACCGCTCTTATCGATTGTCCATTTCGTGAGATCTTCTTCGGCGGCGCGCGCGGCGGCGGCAAGACTGATGGCGTTCTCGGCAAGTATGCGATCAAGGCGGACACATACGGTTCTGCCTTCAACGCAATCTTCTGCCGTCGCGAGCTTCCAATGCTCGACGACGCGATCGAACGCAGCAAGGAAATATACGGCAAGATCGGCGCCGACTGGAACGAGCAGAAAAAGACTTGGGTGTTTCCTGGCGGTGGGCGCCTTCGCTTCCGTCCGCTGGAGCGGGTTCAAGACGCCGACAAGTATCAGGGACAGAACGTAACCGATGCCTGCGTCGAGGAAGCGGGCCTTTATCCAGATCCGAAACCGATCGACAGAATGTTCGGCGTCCTTCGCTCGGCCAAAGGCGTTCCCACGCAGTTAATCTTGACCGGCAATCCTGGCGGCGCTGGCCAGCATTGGATCAAGCAACGGTATATCGACCCGGCACCCAATGGCATGAAGCTGCTGGCGCGGAAGCTACCGAACGGCAGGGAACATCGTTACGTCTTCATCCCCAGTCGGATCGAAGACAACAAGCTCCTGCTAGATAATGACCCGGATTATATCAACAACCTCTATCTTGTTGGGTCCGATCAACTCGTGAAGGCATGGCTTTCCGGTGACTGGAACGCGATCGAGGGCGCATTCTTTGACTGCTGGGACACTCGAAAGCATATCGTTCGTCCTTTCGCCATCCCGAGCGACTGGGTTCGATTCCGGTCAATGGATTGGGGATCTGCCAAACCGTTCTCTGTTGGGTGGTGGGCAATCGCTGGTGATGATCATTCGACCGAAACCGGTATCATCCCTCGCGGAGCCATCGTCCGATATCGAGAATGGTACGGCTGCAAGGCAGGAGAAGCCAACGTCGGCTTGAAGCTGACGGCCGAAGAGGTCGGCCGCGGAATTGCCGAGCGTGAGGGCGCCAAGTTCGACCCTGACACAAAGCGGATGATCGAAAACCCAACCGAGAAGATTGGGCATGGTGTTCTTGATCCTGCGGCATTCTCCGAGGACGGCGGACCGTCGATCGCCAGCCGCTTGATGAGAGAAACGAAGTTCAAGGTGATGTTCCGCCCCGCTGACAATGCCCGCGTCTCGCAGCGTGGCGCAATGGGCGGCTGGGATCAGATGCGCGCCAGGCTTAAGGGCGACGGCGAGCGGCCGGGATTGTTCGTGTTCTCGACATGCACGGATTTCATTCGCACGGTGCCGCTCCTGCAGCATGACAAGGATCGGGCTGAAGATCTGGATACCGACGCCGAAGACCATATTGCCGACGAGGCGCGCTACGGGTGCATGTCTCGGCCATACCTGCCGCCAAAGCAGGATGAGCAGGCGAAGAAGCGCCAGGACTACAAACCACGTTCCGACAATGCCGGTGCCGGCGATTGGGTGACATACTGATGGCTCAGACTTCCTATGCCGGTTCGGTCACGTCGCAGACGATAGGCTATGATGATCCGGCGTCCCCGCAGCAGATGGCAGACCATGGCGTTTTGAAGCGCCAGTATCTTGACTATCTGAGCATGAAGAACCTCGAGATCCTCGAGCAGCAGAACGCGCGCCGGTACTATCACGGGGTCCAATATACTGCTGATCAGATTAAGGTTCTCAATGGTCGAAAGCAGCCTGTTGTCACGTACAATCGCATTGGCCGGAAGATTAATGCCCTGATCGGGCTGCTTGAGCGCCAGAAGCAAGACCCGCGCGCATTCCCGCGCACGCCGAACAGCGAGGATGGCGCCGAAATTGCGACTGCTGTCCTGCGATATATCTGCGATGAACAGCAATGGTCGACCAAATCTCCGATTTGCGGCTCGTTCGGCGCTGTTGATGGCCTCGGCGGTGTCGAGATCATCCTGACGCAAGGCGACACCGGAGACGTGGATATCGGGATTGAGCCGGTGGATCCGGCTTCATTTTTCTACGACCCGCGCTCCCTGAAGCCGGATTTCTCCGATGGCCGATATATGGGCATCGGCAAATGGTCGGACGTGGAAACGGCTGTGACGCTGTTTCCGGACAAGGAAGAGGAGATCCGCGCCTCGACCGAGACAGGCGCCGAACTGACTAGCAACCCCGATAGCGATATCAAGTGGGTGACTGGCGGCGACGGGACGCGGCGTATCCGCATCATCGACCATTGGTATATCAAGAATGGCGAGTGGTATTGGTGCATCTACACCGGCACGCTGATCCTTCGTGAGGGCAAGTCCTATTTGAAGGACGAAAAAGGCCGCACGATGTGCAAGTACATCATGTACTCGTCGAACATCGATCAGGATGGCGATCGCTACGGCTTTGTCCGTAACATGCGGTCGAGTCAGGACGAAGTAAATCAGCGGCGCTCCAAGGCGCTGCACACGCTCAATTCCCGGCGTATCATCGTCGAGAAGGGCGCCGTTGACGATATTGAGCAAACCAGACGCGAGGCTACCCGGCCCGATGGCGTGATTGAGGTTGCCCCCGGCGCTACTCCACCTGTGTTTGACGATGGCGCTCGAGGCCAAGAACTGAAAGGCCACCTGGCATTCCTCGAAGATGCCAAGAACGAGATCGAGAATTACGGCTTCAACCCGGCACTCCTGGGAACCGGCGTCAATCAGATGTCTGGCCGTGCCATCCAGCTGCAGCAACAATCGGGTATCGCCGAGCTTGGCCCATACATGCTGGCCTTCCGTGGCTTCAAGATCCGCGTCTATCGCGCCATCTGGTGCGCTGCGCAGGAGCATTGGACATCGGAGCGCTGGATTCGCGTCACGGACGATCAGAAAATGGCGCAGTTTTTCGCGATCAACCGGCTCTCTATCGATCCAGCCACCATGCAACCGGAGTTGGTCAATGCACTTGGCGCGCTCGACGTGGATATCATCATCGATGAAGGCCCCGACGAGATCAACATGCAGGGTGACGCCTATGACACGCTCACGGCGATGGCCCGCAGCGGTCAGGCTGTCCCGCCAGAAGTCCTGATCGAGCTTTCTCCTCTGGTCGGGTCGGTAAAACAGCGCGTGTTGGGTATGATCCAGCAGGCCAAGCAGGAGGCCGGGCAACCGAACCAGTTGCAGGTCGCGCAGGCTCAGGCCGAATTGCAGGTCACTCAGTCCAATGCGCAGCTGAAGCAGGCACAGGCTCAGAAGGCCATGTCTGAGGCTGCAAACCCGAGACAGCAGGGCGCTCCAAGCGATTTGGACGTCGTCCGCAGCGTCTCGGAAATCAGAAACACCAACGCGCAGACCGAGAAAACTCTCGCTGATGCGCGCAAAGCGAATGTCGAGGCAACCTTGAAGCCGATCCAAGCCGCCAACGAGGCCGCTCGGACGCGTCAGCAGGCGCAAGGCAACCTCACATAGGAGTCGCCATCCTCAAAGGGCGATTTCGGCCGCCGGTCCGTATCCGGCAGAGTGCCGCCGACTTCATGGGCGATCAGCCGCCGCCAGGCTTAAGGGCGATCCGTGAAACCTCCCACGACATTGGAGATATCTCGAAATGACCGAACCATCGGACATGGACGTATTCGATTCCGTAATCTCTGGCGCGAACGCACCGGAAGCCACGGAACCACAAGCACCAGTTATCGAACAACCGCAGTCAACGCAGCCGCGCGCCGACGATGGCCGTTTCTCAGCCAAGCAGCCCGAAAAGGCTCCGGCCGCTGAAGCAGTCACGCAGCCGGCGTCAACCGAGGCACAGCCAACGAATGGCGGCGTTCCGGTCAGAGCGGTTCAGGACGAGCGTGAAAAGCGCCAGGCTGCCCAACACGAGAACGAAACCCTCAAGCAGCAGATCGCCGCAATGCAGGGTCAAATCGAACTCTTGGCGAGGCAGGGGCAGCATCCCCAGCAGCCGAAACAGGAAGCGCCGAAGCCTGCAAGCCTCTGGGATGATCCCGACGCCTTCTTGCAGGCCCAAATCAATCCTGTTCAGTCGCAATTGCAGGAAACCAGGGAAATGCTCTGGGAACTGCAGGCGTCGCAGGCTCACGGTCCGGACAAGATCGCAGCCGCCAAAAAGGCCGCCGAAGCGCTGTTCAGTACGCCGCAGGGCGCCACTCTGCATCAGCAGATTACGGCCTCCGGTAATCCGTTCGACAATCTGGTGAAGTGGCATCAGCAACAAGAGACGCTAGCCCGCGTGGGTGGCGATCCCGAAGCGTGGCTGAATGCCGAACTCGAAAAGAAGATGAACGATCCCGCTTTCTTGGCTCAAGCCATCGAGCGCGCTCGCGCATCTGCCGTGTCCAATACCTCTCGGTCAGCGCCCCGTACCGAATTCGCTCCGTCTATCAGTTCCCTCCCATCCGGTGGCAATGCCCCGGCTGGCGATCAGGATACGAGCGACCAAGCGCTATTCGCCTCAACCACTTCGTCCCGGCGACGGTAACCAAGCCCGGGATCAATCCTTGGAGCGAGCCTAATGGCACTCACACCGAACCATCCGAATAACGAACTCGTCAAGTTTCGTACGAAAGTCGCCTATGACTTCCTGCGTTCCTCGCGGTTCGATCCCTACATGGGCAACGACAGCACTTCCATCATCGTCCGCATGGCCGATCTGGAAGCCGACGGCAAGGAAATCCGCGTTCCTCTCGTCACCCAGCTTTCCGGCGATGGCGTCGGCGCTGGCACGCTGCGCGGCAATGAAGAGCAGATCGACAGCTACGGTATGCCGCTCTGGGCAGACTGGGCACGTAATGCCGTGGCGAACAACCGCGCGCAGAACAAGGAATCGTCCTTCAGCGTTCGCTCGACGGCTCGCAATCTTCTCAGCGGCTGGTCGAAGCGCATCGTGCGTGACGACCTCGTTGATGCACTGCTGTCGATCCCGACGTCTTCGATCCAGGCAGGCCGGTTCAGCACCCCCGGAAACCGTGTTAACGGCATCAAGTGGTCTGCAGCATCCGCCGGCAACAAGAATTCGTGGGTAACCGCGAACTATGACCGTGTCGTCTTCGGCTCGGCGCTGGCGAACTATTCGACTACCTTCGCGACTGCCGTTGCCAACGTCGATTCCACGAACGACAAGATGACGGCAGCCGTTGGCTCGCTGATAAAGGATCAGGCCAAGCAGACCGGCGTCGATCCCAATAACCCGGGTGTCTACAACGGGCGGCCGAAGATCAACCCGTGGATGCTCGAGGAGACGGATCAGGAATGGTACGTCATGTTCCTTGGCTCTCGCGGTTTCCGCGATCTGAAGAACGACCCGGTCATGTATCAGGCCAACCGTGACGCTCGCGAACGCGAGAAGAACCCCACGGATAACAACCCGATCTTCACCGGCGGTGAACTCGTCTATGACGGCATCATCTACAAGGAAATTCCGGAAATCACTCAGCGCCTTCTCCTGAAGGGCGTCGGCGCCGCCGGCATCGATGTTGAGCCGGTTTTCCTCTGCGGCCAGGGCGCACTTGCCTACGCCATGGGGCAGATGCCGCGGGCAACGCAGCTCGAAGACGGTGATTATGACTTCGTGACCGGTCTCGGTATCGAAGCTCAGTACGGCACTGCCAAGATCGCCAAGGCTCCGCTTGCTGCCGGTTCCGGCGCGACGGTCGGCTCTCTTGTCGACTGGGGCATGGTGACTGGCTTCGTTTCCGGCGTCGCCAACCAGTAAGGCGCAAAGCCAGGAGCCGGCGTCGTTCGGCTCCTTCCTCTCCATCCATCGATAAAGGAGATCGGCCATGGCTGATCGTATCGCATTCCGCCAGCCTCAGACTGGCAATCAGGGCTTTGCGCGCACCATGAAGACGCTCGGTGGCCCTGTCGCAATTGTTGCCGCTGATGAAGTCACTGGCAATACCGTCCAGCTCATGCAGGTTCCGAAAGGCTTCGTGCTGACCAGCGTCTATCTCGCGCTGACGGACATCGACACCAATGGCACGCCGACGGTCGCCGTAACGCTGGGTGACGCCGGCAATGCGGCTCGCTTCGTTGCTTCTTCGACGATCGGTCAGACCGGCGGATCGACGACGACGCTTGCCGCCAGCGGTCTCTATTATGAGTTCACGCAGGATACCAACATTGCGCTGGCGTTCGGCACCGGCTCGGCAACCGCTGTTGACGGCACGGCAACGTGCTATCTGACCGGCTTCATGAAGTGAGGTGAAGGAGATGGCAAAGGTCTCTGTAACCTACCGGGCGCCCAAGGGTGACGACAAGGTCGTCGAAATGGGCGGTCATACCTTCTTCGACGGTGAGGTCGAGAAGGTCGATAGCGAGAGCGAAGCCTTCCTGTTGGGCAAACTCCGCGGAAACCGCCATTTCGAAGTGTCCGAGAAGGATGCCCCGAAAGAGCCGGTGAAAGCTAATGCTCCGAAGCCGGAACCTGTCGTTCTCGTCGCCTCCGAGCAGACCGATGGAACATTCGCCATCATGAACGGCGCCGACCTGATCAAGGAAGGCCTTACCAAGGAAGACGCAGACGCCTTCAACGCCCTGTCCGACGAGGACAAGGCCGAATACGTCGCGGAGTAATCAATAACGGAGCGTGGCGAGATGAAGACGAGACAAGACCTGATTCTTGCCACGCTCAAGCTTCTGCAGGCCGACGGCGGCATAGGCCAGAGCCCAGCGCCTGAGAACGTGCAGGACATCGACGGCATCATCGACGGTAAGCTCGAGGAGCTGAACGATCGAGATCTTTACGGGGCGAACGATCCCAATGAGTTTGAGGACAAGTTCATTAATCCGCTGGCGACGATCCTTGCGAATGAAGCAGCTCCAACCTTTGGGCAGCCGCGCAACGAGGCGTCCAATCTGGCGGCTGAAAGCACGCTGCGTCAGCTCCGCAACTCGACCTATGTTCGCGGCTCTGTTCTGCCGGTGGAATATTTCTGATGGCCGACATCATCTTCCCGACCAGCACGGCGCCAGGCTTGCGCCCGGGCGAAGGTTCCGGCCGGCTGATCAACTGTTATGCCGAGCCGCTAGAGCAGGGATCTCGCAATAGTTTCGCGCGCCGCCGCGCTCCGGGTCTCTCACCAGTCGCGTCCACAGCACACAACGGTTGCCGCGGCTTTCACTTCTACAATGGCGATCTCTTCGTTGCTCAGGCTGACCGGCTGACACGGGTCAATTTCGTCTCAGGCGCCTTCGTTGTGACCGACATCGGCGCATTGACCGGCTCGAAGCGTGTCATGTTCGCCCGCAACAATAAGGCACCGATCCCTGATATCGTCTGCGTGACGGAAAACGGCGCCTTTATCATTACCCGAGATGCGCCGCCAACGGCTTATCCGGATGGTGATCTACCACAGCCGATCGGTGTGACCTTCATCGACGGATATTTCGTCTTCCCGATCCGGGATGGCCGATATTTCGTGTCAGCACTCAATGATACCGCCGTCGACGCGCTCGATTTCGGTAAAGCAGAGAGCCACCCCGGCGGATTGCTGAATGCCTTCGGCTTTGGCGAACAGCTTGTTTTGTTTGGGCCGTCTGGCATTGAGTTCTGGCAGAACGCCGGCAATGCCACCGGGACACCGTTCTCGCGGGCCGCTGTCTTCTCCAAGGGCTTGGTCGAAACATTTGCCGTCGCCGGCAATGAGGACGGATTTTCGACGCTGATCTTCGTCGGCGATGATAATGGCGTCTATCGGCTCGACGGCGGCTATCAGCCGAACAAGATCTCGACGCCCTATCTCGACGGACTGATTGAGGCGGTTGCGGACAAATCGACGATCGATGTCACCGTGGCAGTCACGTCAGGCCATATGTGGGCCACCGTGAGCGGGCCGGCCTTCTCGTGGACCTATGAGCTTGCAACGGGGTTCTGGCATGAGCGCGCCAGCTATCTCGATAATCATTGGCGCGGCGTCTGTTCGGTGAAGGCCTTCAACGGATGGGTGATCGGCGATCGTACGACCGGAGACGTTTGGAAGCTTGACCCGAACTATGCCAAGGAAGGCAGCAAGCCGCTCGTTCAGAGTGCGATATCGCTCCCCACTGTCAATTTTCCCGATCGTATCGCTATCCCGCGTGCCGACTTCGACATGATCGTTGGACAAGGTCTTGTTGCCGGTGATGAGCCGATCGAGACGGACCCAGTTTGCATGATTTCGTGGTCGGATGACGGCGGCAACACGTTTGGAACGCCGCTTCAGCGCCCGATTGGTCGTCTGGCGACACACCGAACGCCTGTCGTCATCAATCGCGCCGGCATGTCGAGCCGTTATGGCCGCGTCTGGCGCATCGACGTTTCTGATCCTGTCTACGTCTCAATCTTGGGCGGCTCGCAGCAGGCGACGCCGGTTTCGAACTGATGGCTTCCACGCTCTCGCCACTCCCGCAACTGCCCGTACCAACCGAGCGGCTTGCAGATCCACAGACAGGCCGCGTCAATCAGAACTGGTATCAGTACCTGAAGGCGCTCGACCAACACATTCGCGAAGTTGAAAAGCGCCTTTCGGCCGGAGGTTTATAATGGGATTTCTCAGCGCTCTGACCGGCAGCAACATCGGGAAGGCTACGAAAGCGGCGATCGGGCAGAATAATGCCCTGCTGAATAACTTCCAGAATACCGGCGACAACATAATCAATACCGGAGAGGCTCAGTCGGCCGGCGCGCTAAATCAGGCAGTCGGCAATTATGATCCATATCTGGCGGCTGGTAAGAGCGCCACGAACATGTATTCGAATGCGCTTGGCTTGAACGGTGCTGACGGCAATGCAGCAGCGACTGGTGCGTTTCAGGCTGGGCCTGGTTATCAGTTCTCGCTCGATCAAGGCACGCAAGCCGCGCTCCGGGGCGCCTCGGCAGCCGGGATGCTCAATTCGGGCAATACGCTCACAGCTCTATCGCAATACGGGACCGGCCTCGCCAATCAGGAATATGGAAGCTGGCTCGATCGGCTCAATGGTCTTTCCGGTCAGGGGCTCAATGCTGCCAACGGCGCAGCAGGTTCGCTTGGCAATCTTGCCAGCCTCTACCAGAACACGGCCAATGATCGGCTCGGCCTCAATAGCTCCGTCACTCAGGGGCAAATGGGCCTCAACAACGACCTGGCGAAGGTCAAAGAGCAGCAGGCGCAGAGCAGCGGCGGTTTCCTCGGGAAGCTGCTCGGCACTGGCATCAGCCTAGGCACCAAGGCATTGACGGGAGGTCTTTTTTGATGGCGATTGCAAGTCTTCGCGTCCCGATATCCGACCTTCCGAAGCCGGATATCTCTTGGCTCGACACGCTGTCGAACTCGGCTGGCAATGCCATCGATACGATTGCGCAGAACCGCGCCTTTGAGCAGAATGTGATCCCCGCGATCACCGGCACACCTGCGCCGCTACAGCAACCGGGCTTTCTTGGGCGTTTGATGGGCAGCAATCGTGTTCCCGCATCAGCCGCCCAGCAGCAGATTGCAGCCACCAATCCGGCGCCTGTGCAGGGCAGCGTCGCCGCCGGCACCCCGAACGATATCCAAAACCAGTTTATCGGCACGGTGCGCAATGGTGGCCTGACGAATCCTTATGGCCTCGCGGCAGTCGCTGCGACCGGGCGTGCCGAAAGCTCTTGGGACCCGTCGAAAGTGAATGCCGCATGGGCGGACCCATCGCAGAGCGGGCAGGCGGGAACTGCCGGCGGCATCCTGTCTTGGCGCAACGAACGGCTTGCCAATCTGCGCAACTTCGCTCAGTCGCAAGGCGCCGATCCTTCGAATATCAGCCCGGAACTTCAGGCGAAATTCTTCCTTCAAGAAGATCCGACGCTCATCCAGCGGCTGAACGCAGCCAAAAGCCCCCAGGAAGCCGCCAGCATAATGGCGAACGCTTGGAAGTTCGCCGGTTACGATCAGGCCGGCGGCGAGGCTGCGCGCCGTGCTGCGATGGCACAGAACTATTATTCGACACAGTTCGCCAACGCGCAGCCGCCGGCACCTACGCCAGCCGGCCCGACGCAGGTGGCAAGCCTGGACCCGTCGATCGGCATGCCAGCACCTGGTGCGGCCGCGGAGATGCGCGCCACCAATCCGGCTCCGTCTGCCTCTGGTTTCGATCCATCTACGGCCACCCCGGCGCAGTTGAATGCGGCCCTTGGTCCGAGCCAGACCGCACGCCCCGGTTACGTCGACCCGACTGTGACGACGGCATATCGCCAACCCGCACAAGCCGCAGGCTCGTCGCCCGTCAATCCGCCGGTGCAGTCTGTTGCGGCGCCGGCAGCCGCTAGCACTGGGCCTGATATTATCGCGGCTCCGCAAAGAGCAAGCCGAGACAATGTCACAAATGACCAGATTGCAGCAATGGTGCGCAATCCATACACCAGAGAAGTGGGATTGCAGCTTTGGCAGCAGGTTCGCACCGGCAAGACGGCGCAGCCTTGGTCATTCGTCAAGCTCGATGATGGCACGCTTGCCAGGGCAAACCAGTCTACCGGCGAAGTCCAGAGCCTCGGCAAGTTCGCAAGCTCGAAGAAGGAAATTCTCAGCAATGGGAAGGGCGCCTTCTATGACGCGGGGAGCGGGCAGTGGATCACGCCGCCTCCTGGGGCTGGCTCCAATCCTGATAATTACTATGGCACACTTATCAAGGGTTATGACGCGGCTGGAAATCCAGCCTATTTTCAGCCTGGTAAGGACGGATCCACCAACAAGGTGCCGCTGCCTGCCGACTTCAAACCGGAGAACCGCTTCGAGAAGATTGATCTCGGGACATCGTGGCTGATCAAGGATACGACCAACGGCACGTCTCAGGAAATCCCGAAGGACGTTCGGGGTGAGAGCCGAGACAAGGCGAGCGGTACCGCTCAGGCCGCCGCTCAAACTGCTTTGCCGGCCGTCGAAGGGGCCGCGAACCAGATCCTCTCGTCGATCGACAGCCTTTCCAATGACCCGTATCTCCCGAAGATGCTTGGACCGTGGAACAGCCGCCTTAAGAACGTCAGCGCCGACTCGGAGCGTGTCCAATCGAAGATGGACCAGATCACCGGCCAGACGTTCCTGCAGGCCTACAACACCCTGCGCGGCGCCGGTCAGATCACTGAAGTTGAAGGGCAGAAGGCGACGGCCGCTATGGCGCGCCTCAACACCGCTCAAAGCGAAAAGGATTATCGGGACGCTCTTGGCGACCTTAGGACAGTCGTTCAGAACGCCGTCCAGCGGGCTCGGCAGCAGGCAGGGCAATCCGTCGCGCCTCAAGCAACCGCGCCCGCAGGCAACACGACATCTTCCGGCGTCAAATGGAGCATTGAGCAATGACCGTTCTGAATATCGCCGGTCATAAGGTGACGGTCGACGATAGCTTTCAGCAGCTATCGCCCGACCAACAGAATGCAGCCGTCGAAGAGATCGCAAAGACCCTTGGAAGCGGCCAAAGCACTGCCCCGGTGCCACAACAGGACAATACCGCCGTCGTGCCCGGCAAGACGGATACTGGTGTCGGGCGTTTGATATCGGGACAAGCCGCCGATCCGCGTGATAGTCTCGCTGGTCGGGTGGATGCTTTCGGTCGCGGAGTTGCGGATACGCTTTCATTCGGACTTGCCGACGAACTTGCCGCGCAGGCAAAAAGCGGGCCGATGTCTGTCCAGCGCCCCCCGGATGAATACTACAACAGCGGCATCTATGCCGGGGAATACAATCCGCTTGGTGCTGTCGCTCGAGCTCTCAACGCGCCGTTTGCATCCGACACCAAGGACGCCGACTACAATAAGGCTCTTGCCGACGAGCGCGCCGTAAACGCCTCCGACGAGCAGAACCGCGGCGGCTATCGTCTAGCCGGTCAGCTGACCGGTGGTGTTGCCGGCGGCGTTGGCCTGGCGAAAAGCGGAGCGTCCTTGACTGCGAATGCCATCAATCGCGGCGCCAGCCTTGGACGCGTTGCTGCAGCCGGTGCAGGTGAGGGAGCTGCCCTTGGTGCCGCTCAAGGCTTTGGAAGCGGAGAGGGTGGTTTCCTGAACCGGCTTCAGGGAGCCGGAGTAGGGGTACTAACCGGCGGCGCTGTCGGGGCCGCAGCCCCGTATGTGGCGGCGGGGGCCGGCTCTTTTCTTCGGTCGCTCCTGCGCCGATTGCATCGCGCTTGAACCCGACGCCGGCCGCAAATCGAGCGCTTGGGACAGCGATGCAGCGTGCCGGTGTGACGGCCGACGACGTAGCGAACTCGATCCAGTCAGCTATCAACGATGGACAGCAAGGCTATGCCGTCGCGGATGCCATCGGCAATTCTGGTCAGCGTATGCTATCCTCCGTGGCTCGCACGCCGAACGATGCCCGTCAGGATGTCGTCAATCAGCTCTTGACGCGTCAGGCCGGGCAGGGCGAGCGCCTTTCGAACGCCATTGCCGAAGGCTTCGCGGCTCCGGACACCGCCGCTCAGCGTGCAGCCACCTTGACCGGTGCGAGAGATGCTGAAGCGAACCAACTCTATGGTGCTGCCCGTCGCGATGCCGGCGCTGTCAACGTCTCGCCTGTTCTCGACACGATCGACCAGACCATTTCCCCTGGCGTCAATCAGGTTGTGAACCCTCGGGACAACATCGGCTATGATACGATCGAGGGTGCTCTCGCTCGGGTTCGAAACATGCTTTCCGATGGAAACTCGCAAGTTACGGACTTCAACACGCTGTTTCGCGCCAAGATGGATGTCGATGACATGATCCAAAAGGCCACCAATCAGGGAGCCAACTGGCGGGCGAATGCGCTCGGGCAGGTGCAGCGCCAGATCAACAGCGCTCTTGCGGAGGCATCGCCATCCTATCGACAGGCTGCCGCCAATTATGCCGAGCGCAGCGGCGTGATTGATTCAGTCGATGCCGGTACTGCCGCAGCCTCGGGGCGCACGCGTGCCGGCGACAACATTGCCGATTTCAACGCGATGACGCCTGATCAGCAGCAAGCATTCCGCGCGGGCTATGCGGATCCGCTCGTGACGCGCGTTGAAGCTGCCGCCTCGTCGCCGACGACGAACAAGGCGCGCATGCTCATGACACCAAAGTATGAGAGCGAGTTTCAGGCGTTTGCAGCGCCAGGAATGGGCGATCAGCTTGGCAATCGTATCGGCCGTGAGCAACGTATGTTCGAAACAATGAACCAAGCGATCGGCGGATCTCGGACTGCGGATAATCTTGCGGATATGGCAGACGTCGCAAACTTTGATCCGGCTGTCCTTTCGAACCTATTCAGCGGAAACTTGAAGACGGCTGCGGTGCAAGCCGCAGTGCGGGTGCTGAATGAAGGGAAGGGCATGCCGCCGCGTGTTATTGAGCGCATCGGCCGTGGACTTATGGAAACCGACCCTCAGTCTGCTCGTAACCTGCTGACGGTAGCATCAAGCAAAGTAACGTCCGACACCGCGAAACGCGGATTGGCAACGGCGATCTTGAACAATCTTGTGTCGACCGTACCTGGCAGACTATCCGCGCCGAATTAGGGGCGACGTTGCTTCCACGAACTCGGTACCCGATTTCCCGTAGTCTCGATTGCCCATCCGGCAAGAGTGCATCCTAGGGCGATGCCGCCGGCAAACGATACCCAATCCATTCCACGCGTGATGGAAGTAATTCCGACGCCGAAGAGCAACAGCGGGAACACCCAGCGCCACGGGCCTGGCGTCCGGTCAATCTTCGGCTCTTGCGGATCGTGATCGATGGTTTGCATGCCCGCACATTACACTAAAGAGGAGAGAAATGAAGATGGCCGACGGAAAGAGTGAGATTGAAGTACGCCGCCGGAAAGCTCTTGCCAAGATCAATAGTCGTCGGCTCGCCGTTCAGAGCGATGCATATAAGCATTTGTGCAAAATGGCTGCAGTTATTCAGCCAATCCCGCCAGAACTGTTGATCGAGCTTTCGCCTCTACAGGGATCGGTCAAGCAGCGGGCACTCGACATTCTGAAACATCTCCCTCGCGACGGAGAACCGGCATGATCACGATCCCGAAAGCCGACCTGCCACAGGACAACGACAAAGACTATTTCTTTCGTTGGTGGGTGCCATACGATCCTGAGACAGGGCGCTTCAATGTCGAGACTTGGACCCGGGTACCTGGCGTTCCTCGGCAATCAAAGCTTGAGCTTGCTCACCCATCTGGGAACATAATTGGAGAGCATGCTGCGGATCAATTCCGATCACGGTCTCCACAGGCGACCCAGGATCGAGGATCAGGGCCACTTTACGTTCATCAATGGTCCCAGTGTCATAAGACGCCGGAGATAAGACCATCCGAGCGCTGTATTGGCCGTGCGTTTCGCGACTCCTATTGGCTGCGATTTGCCCGACTTGCTGCGCGATTAGCAGAATTTTGTCTGCGGCAATCTGAACGGTCTCGCCTCCATCAAAATGTAAGGTAACTGCGCCATCGCGATCGATGGTGTGCTTTATAATTTGCATGCCAATCCTCCCGATTCCGGGAAGCATGGAATCCTTTCCCTTTAAAGTCGAGTCATCAAGGGCGGTTCTTCGGAGCCGCCTTTTTCTATGGAGAATCGCATGGCCGGTTTCTGGAACCTGAGTCAAAGTCAGCTCTATGACCTGAACGGCAAGCCGCTGATTGCAGCTCGGGCCTATTTCTTCAAAGCCGGCACATCGACGCCGATCAAGACCTACAAGAGCTATTCGCTCGGCACCGTCAACGCCAATCCCAACCCGGTCATTAGCGACGGGTTTGGCCGGTGGCCGAATGTTTTCCTTGATGAGGCCGATCAGTTCTACCGTGTCCGCGTGACGACCGCGCAAGGCGTCGTGGTTTTCGACTCTGATGGTTTGCCTATCATCGGACCCGCTACTGGCGGGGGAGGCGGTGGCGACAATCCGGTCGATCCGAACGCCGTTCTGCTCACTGGCGATATCATCGCTGGCTATCGTGAAGGTCAGCGCGCCGGCTTCGTTCGCGCGAACGGCCGCACGATCGGCACGGCAATTTCGGGAGCGTCCGAACGAGGAAACTCAGACACCCAAGCGCTATTCGAGTTTCTTTGGAATACCGACAGCACCCTTGTGGTGGTCGGCGGCCGCGGCGCAAGCTCGCTCGCTGACTGGACTGCCAACAAGCAAATGACGCTGCCAGATTGGCGCGGGCGCGCGCTGATTGGCACAGACATCATGGGCAATATCGCGGCCGGCAATGTGACTGGCGCCGTTCTCGGCTTTGGCACGGGCGAAGCAGCGCATATGCTGACGAATGCCGAGATGCCAAATCACAGCCACGGTCTTTCTGATCCGGGCCACCAGCATGGTTGGGGGAATAGTGCGCAGCCGTTCGGGATGGTTGGGCCTGGCAATGTTGGAAGCTATGCGCAGGGTGGACCTAGCCCGACTGCGCTCAAGACTGAGGTAGCCTATACCGGCATCACAGTGGGCGCCGTTGGGGGCGGCCAAGCGCACAACAATATCCAGCCATCTCGTGCGCTCACCATCTATATAAGGCTCTGATAATGTACGAAGCGAACTTTGCTCCGGTGTCCAACCGTGCGGATTGGTTCGGCTCGATCGAGCTTATCAACGATGACACTGGAGAGATCCTGACTGATCTTTCAGATGTCTCGGTGCTGATGGAGCTTCGAAGCCGCAACCCGCCATGCCGGGTGCTATCTGCCTCGACCGATGATGGCCATATTGAAGCGTCGACCGGCATCATTCAGTGGCATTTCTCGGCCGAAGAGATGCGGCGCCTTTCGCCTGGCACCTACGAAATCGGCCTCATCATCACACGCGACGACTTCACCGAGCAGGAGCTTGTCGGCTCCGTTCCGGTCATTGACGGGATTGTCAGAACATGAGCCAGACTTCTTTGAAGATCCGTGTTGTCCCCCGCTACCCGGCAAAGATCGGCGCGACCGATGGGATCAAGGCCGTTCGAAGCGGCGTCGATCTGGTCGTGAAATCGGACTATAGCAATCTTGTCCCGGTTCCGACCGTGAACAATCCGGACCGGACGTTCATGCTCGCGTGGGACTCTGATCTCGACAATTACCAGTCGATGTCTTTCACGAATATCATCAACAACATTCAGGATGCGGTGATCGGCCCTCCGCTGGCCGCGATCGACGCAGCGAATCCCGGCGCCAATCAGGCTATCGTCTTTACCGACATTGGCGCGGCGACAACCTATACCGTTTCCAATTATATGCGCAGCATTTCAAATGCTACAGATCAGCCAGCGTTCCTTTCCAGTATCGGCGCCGCTACTTCGGCGCAGGGCGGGAAGGCCGATACTGCTTTGCAGCCAGGGCAGGCCGCCACCCCAACTCAAGGAGCAAAGGCAGATACGGCTCTTCAGCCAACGGACTCTCGCCATGTTCTGTGGAGCGGCAGGCTAGAGGTTCTAGATATTCCCGATTATTCGAATGATCACCGCCTCAATCTAGTTGTGCTGCAAGCTGATCCACTTGACTACGCTTCCGCCAATTTGAACCGTTCGTCGGGGATTACCGGAGGGGTCGGTGGCTCAATAAATTCCACGGTGCGCATTCAAAACACCGTGTACAACAGCGACGCGTATGATGCGACCAATAACCCACTGGGAAAGGGATCAGGATACAACGGCTATTCCTATGAATGGGGAATGAGTGTTCTTCTTGATAATGGGCGTACCGTTGTGGGAGATGATGGGTACAGGGGCCAGAACGGCGGTCTCCTTGTCCGCGCAAGAAAGATGGCTGCAGGGGTTGGCGGCACATGGGGTATGAACATTATCGGTCAAGATTGGCCCGGTCTTTCAAACCCGACGCAATTGACTTGTGCTGCCGAGTTCGACGTCCACGCCGATGGCACTGACGCCAACAGCGTTCGTTTTGGCATTTCTTCCTTTATAAAGTCGACGACCAGCACCGACGCAAATCCGAACGGCTATGGCGAAGGGTGGGCCGCTTTTGTTGCAATGCCAGATCCGGGGAAGAGCGCTATCGCATCTGGCGATTGGAAAGCAAAATGGAAAACTGGTTTCTATGCCGCTGGACCAATGGATGTTGCATTTGATGCCGCAGACGCAAGCAATCAGTTTGCAACGACACCATTCTCGACGCCAATTGCGCTGAGAATGAACTTCAAGCAGCAAATCGCTTTTTCGCCGCAGGCAAAACACACCTTACGCGCCGAGACCTCGGGAAATAAACTTGTGTGGGCAGCGGATGCCGGTAGCGGAATAGCCGATATGTTCTCGGTGGACGCCTATGGAAACTTTGTCTACGGGGCAGGGGCTCCCACCGTCATTTCAAATTGGACCTGGGGCCGTGTCGTAAGTTTGACCAGTGCAGCGTTTCAGCTGAGTGGCGGCAACGTGGATTTCCGCGCGACTGCGACGAACACGATAGACGCAGAATTGGGAACGTGGAGCAATCACGTTGTCGTTTTCCGCATGAATTCTCAAGAGATCTTCCGCCTCACTTCCGCGGGGATTGTGATGGCAACGGGAAAAACCATCACGACAGGTAACGGAACCGTCATCAACTAAAGGGATAGTTCAGTATGAATGCTACTCAACGCATTGCACTTCAGATCGGCCTCAATCTGATCGAGATAGAAAATCTGCGTGACGAGGTCTCCTCTCTCCGCGCGCAAATTCCTGCTCCTACTGGCGCAGAGGAAGAGGTTAGGGTAGCGAAAGAATCCAAAGAAATTTCACGTCGCTCCTCAACATAAACGGGTGTATTTCAAGAATGGAACAGTTGCCGGCCCACAATGATTTTCGCGTTGTTTTTCAAGATATTCAAAATCTTGAAAACAAAGAGCTCCAAGATCTGACAAAAGAACTGGTGCAAACGGCGATATCGCGCATGGTAGCGTCTGGTGACTCGGTGTTCATTAACGACAAGCTCTCCGTTGCGACACCATATCTTACTGACGAAAGCCGGACAGTAAGTGAACAAGTTCCGGGCGCTGCGGTTGTTATGGAGTTGTCGCGCGACGTTCTTCCCCATAACGATCAATTGCTATTGAAGGGGATCAGTCCCTATGGGACTGACCCATTGGTTATCCTCGACCGCGACAGATTGACGGATGAGGTGATCAAGTCATTCAGGAAGATTGGGTATGAGTGCTCAAGCTTCCTGGCCTTGATCGGCGATAGCAACCTTCCCTATGGGTCAACGAAGCTGTCAAAACTCGTTGCGCTCCCCAGCTCCAGCCAATGGGCCAATGAAGTCGCCATGCGCGTCTTGCCTGACATGGTTGACATCCGCAAATTGCTGGATCGACTATCGGTCCGATAAGGAAGCTTCAATTAGCTCCTCTTCGCATGTGGTTTGCACCACATGCATCATCTGTTCTATGAAATTCGGCTCTTCGATCGCTTTGGGAGCAGGAATTCTCGCAGGATCGAAATCGGTGGCGTGCTGAAGGAATAGCCGCATAACGTGGCTAACTCCCTCTTCGTTCGCATTTCGAAGATCCTCGGCAAAGTAGCGGCCTTTGTTGAAGGCACCGGTTATGATTTCGTAGCTCGGAAAATATGCGACGTTCTCTCGGGAGCGCTCGATTTCATCGCAGGCCACGCGTAGCGCCGACTTTGAATAGGTGGTCGAGACCAACACATGCCTGTCTTCCGCCGTGGCAATCAATGGAACTGGTGAGACGGTCAGAATTACACGAGCCGAGGGATTTACTTGCCCAAGAAGCTCAAGGAAACGCTCCATATCAGCGATGACTTCGGACGCACGGAAATTATAGAACTCATATTTTTCCGAGTCGTATGTGCCCCCAGCAACGCCCGGGCAGACTGGGAAAATTGCTCCATCGGCCTTGGAGCGCCACGCTTCCGTCAGGCCAAGGGTGAATACGAACACATTCAACGTTTCGAACATGTGTCGCACTTTAGCCAGGTGCTGGCGCCGGTCTGCGAATAACTCGGCTTCAGAGCTAAAGCCATCTGGCTCGATGTTCGGCCGGAAGGGATCTACGAAACGCCCGTTTTTATCGGTCCATACTTGTTCTTGAGGTTCGAACGTACCAAAGGCGCGCTCAAAAAGCTGCACGAGCTGCCGGGGTGTGTAGATGTTCCCATAACGGGCCGAATATGTGCCGAAGTTGAAGTGCTCTTTTTGAGCTTCATCGCCGATCGGATGGCCGTCTTCGACGACATAATAGTTAAAGCCACTCTGTCTCAGATGACGAGCGATATGCTGCGCAAAACAGCTGCCAGCGGTCGCCACCTTATCCTCTGGCTCGACCTTCCATGGAAAGTTGGTCACCGGGTCAACGTGAGAATACGGTGGCTCTGCTACTACCTTGCTCCAACGAGTGTAAGACGGAAGCGAATGATATGGAGATTTCATCTTAGCCTCGTTCACAGCCACGCCCAGCCATCGTATCGAAGGCCTAGACGCTGCTCAAACTGGTTCAAAAGGATTTTTCCGAATGATGGGCCGGCGTGAGTGGAGTCCCGGCCGTGCTCTTCGAGTAGGTAGCCGTCTCTATCCTTCGCAGACTGAGGAGTCTCTAAAAACTCCATACCTATTCCTGAACAGTAGTCCGCGATAATTTTGGAGTGAGCCAACCACATTTTATAACGGAGGAGGGGCGCCGCAACCTCTACTGGCTGGTCACTTTTAAACCAGTCCTCAAGATGATGCAAAATGAATGCGTTGTCGCGAACCGGCGGCGGTGACTGAAAGTGAAATGCGTGGCCACCCAACTCTCTCGCAGCGTTCTGCAGCGTCGTCATGTTGAGTTCGTATGCTTCGGTCAGCTTCTTCAAAAAGCGATGAATATAAGCGAAGCTGACAAGCTCTCGATTATTGTCGATCGGCAAATCTTGCCGCCACGGGACGACAAAATCGAACGGACGCGGATGCTCTTTCAAGGTCAAGACGTTATGGGCATTCCCGCCATACATCGAGATATAGAGGATCTCCCGATCCGCGGGGACCTTGGCTTTGATCATCTCTAAAACGGCAGGATTTAGGATATAGCGGCCACCGCCGGAGTCGATCGAGAACGGGAATCCTGCGCCGTGCTTTACGGTATCGAACACATAATATTGGATTGAATCATCGGAGCCATAAACCTCAGCAGGCCTATCTTGAAGATGTAGGATTACCGAAGAAAGATGGCTGTTCCCTAAAATTATTGCTGCCTTCCCCGGCATTGTCCCTACTTTCCCCACTCTACATCCTCAAAGTCGATGGGGTATGTTCCCTATTTCTACAGGTGCGTCAATGAGGGCAGCGATTTTAATGCGTCGTCAACGTCAAGACATTGATCCCCTATATTTTCATGAGGATCAATGTCTAGATAACGTTCTTTCGGAGTAAAGAATCAATGAAATTAGACTATCGAAGCGCGCGCCATCAATTGCTTGAGTAAGAATTAATTATTGCAGCGGAAGCAGAAAGTATGTCATTAACATCGTCATGGTTTGGAAGGAATTTTGCTATTTCGCATAGTTTATCTTTGTGTATTGCTACAACATTCGCCAATTCTGGAGCCATGTCTATTGCGTGAAGCATCTGCAATACTTCAAACCCCATGGATCTAAGAAGAGATTCTGTTTCCGGTGTGTTGTTCTCAAATACAATAACCGGTTTGTCGCGCATAAGGGTGAGGGCCATCCCGCGAAGTGCGTGTGCTTCATGGCGCTCAACATCAATTTTAACAAAAGAAACTGGATTTTTGGTAGCTTCTGGTAATGAGTCTATAGAAAGTTGTATGACGCTTAGTATTTTCTTGGGGATATCACCCATAAAGTCGCTAGCATCAACAAGTGACCCTACTTGGTCGTGGCCAATCGGAAGAAAGAAGGTTTCTACCGAAAGTTTTCCTCCAACGGCATATGGCCAGAGGCGAACATTAGGAATTTGTATCAAGGTAGACCAAAGTTCTGGGTTTGGTTCAAACGCATGCACCATACCCTCTGAGCCAACCAAATTAGCGAATTCTTGCGTATGAAATCCTACGTTCGCTCCGCAGTCAAAGACTGTGTCGCCAATCGTTATAACCTTCGAGGCAATATGGCGCGTAAGCAATTCATTAAGAACGTGTCGTTCTGACTCGCCCTTATCAAAAAAATCTTGCAATAACTCACTCATGATATTGGTTCCCAATCAATACACATTGAAGTTGCACCAACCATAAGCTGCCTCAAATCGGCCGATCAACCCCCCAAGGGTTAAATCCTCATCCTGGCGTGGATTTTCTTTAAATTTCGTTCCCGCAACATTTTCTCACGGGTCGCTTCGGCGACCCTTTTTCATTGGGAAACTTCATGAAACCGAAACTCGTCCCGAATGCGGGGCGGGTGCTTAAGCGTTCGCTCAGTCTGCGGATGATCGAGGCCTTTGTCGCGATCACGCTGCTCGACTTGGCGGCGTCGCTGGCGCCTGTCATCGCGTCATACCTTCCTTTCAATCCTGTCTGGCTTCTCGCCGCCGCATCCGTCTGTGGCTCGCTGGCTTGGGTTGGCCGGTTTGTCCTTCAATCCAAAATCTCAGGAGATCGCGATGCCGATCAATAAGCTCCGCGCCACGCCGCGGGCAAAAGCTCTCATTGCCTCAATCGTCGCCGCCTCTGTCGCCGGGTATGTGTCGATCTTCCCCGGACAGCCAAAGGTTCACGATGACGTGGCGCTCGCTATCAAGACGGCGATGCCGTGGGAGGGGCGCCAGCTCGTCGCCTATGTTGACCGAATCGCCAAACCGCCGGTATGGACGATCTGTGACGGCGATACGGACGATGTTAGGCCGGGTCTGGTCGAAACGCCGGCCGGCTGCGATCAGCGAACCGCCATGAAGATGGAGAAGCGATATCGGCCGGCGCTCGCTGCCTGCATTCCCGATTGGGATAGGCAGCCGCTTGCCTGGCGCGGCATGATGCTATCCCTGTCGTGGAACATCGGGACCGGCGGAGCCTGCGGTTCGACGGCTGCTCGGATTGTCAACGACGCCACCCGGCAGAACAAGCGCCCTGATTATCTCGCCAGCTGCAATGCTGCGACTGCCTTCAACAAAGCAGGCGGCCGGATGATCGCCGGCCTGGTCAAACGCCGGGAGATGGGCGACACCTCGCGCATCGGTGAAGGCGAACTTTGCGTGTCGGGGATCTGACCATGTTCGGGTTCCTCGACTATCTCAAAATCGGTGCTGGGCTCATCCTCGGCGCCGCTCTCGTTTTTTACCCGGCGCGCTGGGTCGGCCAGGGCGAAGGCAAGCAAATGGCGGCTACGGCCGCTCTCTCCAAATCCGTAACCCTTCTCCGCGATAGGAACGTGACCAATGATCAGGTGTCTTCTGCTGATGCTGCCTCTCTGTGCGCTGATTTCGGGCTGTCAGACAGTGACGCCGCAGAATGCGTGCGACGGCTTCAGTCGCCTAACGCCAAGCCTGCAAACGTCGGTAACGATCCTGAAAATGGATCGGCCGTTTGCCAACCAAGTGGCGGCTCACAATAGATTCGGGCACGAACAAAAGTGCTGGTGAGGGCGCATGTCCTCGGCAGTCCTTCTCACGCTCTTCGTTCTGACCACTGGCGCGCTCGGGTGCATGATTGCCGCCGGTCTCCTCTCAATCCCCCATTGAAAGATCCGGAATGTCGCCAACAGAATTTGACCCGCGCCTTCATCAGCAGATGGGGGAGGTGCTTGCAGAAGTCCGGAACCTGCGAGACGCGTTCCGCCAATCAGAGATCAAGTCGGATAACAGCCGAGCCGCCATGCATCAACGCATGGATCATCTTGTCGATCGGCTTGGCAAGGTTGAGGGTAACGTCGCCGCCGTTCAGGAGGATGTCTCTGAAATGCGGCCCGTTACCGACGATGTGAAGCGATGGAAGTTAATGGGACTCGGCGCGCTCGGTATGATCGGGATCGCCGGGATGGCACTCGGGGTCTCATTTGCGGATGCACTGAAGCGAATAGTCGGAGTGCTGCTGGGGCGTTAGAAAGTTGTCCCGCCCTTAGGGTTCGGATATTCCTCCCATTTATGCTCAAAGCAATACCAGCGCATTTCACCTTTTCCGATGTCGTAGCCGAGACTGCCCCAGGTCTTACAGCCCGGCTCCTCATGGCGGTTCTTCTGCAAGTTCGAGCCATTGTAAGCGCCCATCATCCCCTTCAGCGCGCTCCTGGCTTCTCTGATGCGCCGTTCTTCTTGCACTGATCAAAAACATCCTCCCCGAGGAAGGCGATCAAGTCTCGAATAACCTCCGCATCGCGGGGGTGTGATTGTGTACGCGGCCGGTTGCATGGCTCACGTCTCCATTCCGCCGATTGACGGCGGTTCGCCTTGTGAAATTATTGGTAACCTCGGCCGCCTCCGGCCTTGTTTGTTCTCATTATGCTCTCAAAATGGGAGGAGCCAAGCGCCTTTGAAGACGCTATGGAGACTACCTGAAGGCCAGCGCCCCCATGGTTGTTGCCTTGACGGTCACGACATAAATCATCGCTGGCAAGCCCATTTCTGCCACCCCTTCAGTTTTCCGCACGCAACGGGCGTAAATCGAAGTACCATTTATCCACCATTGGGCGCTGCCAAGTTGACCAAGAAGATTTGCCTGCTATTGTTTTTTTTATAGTCATGTAGGTTAGACTGACGCCGCTTTTTGACTCATTGTGAACTTTTCTGAATGCGCATTCTATTCTACGTTGAGCCTGTACCCTTTAAACGTGACCATGTCGCCTTGAGCCCGACGATGAATCTCGTTCGGTGCATCATCAACGCAAACAGGCGTGATGACGTCACGTATGGGGTGGCTTCGAGCTCCGCACTTTTAATTGAGTACGACCGGTGGCTTGCCCATGGAGGGTTAGTTTCTGTTTATCGCAAGGCGATCAGTCCGCGCGACCTTCTTCGCAGTTTCGATTTCGACCATGTCGCGTATGCACAGGCGCTTTTTACGGGGGCCGGAAATGTCGCTGTCCTCGAAAGTCTCTTTGCTGAAATTGATGCGGAGTTCGCACCCGATGTCATTGTGAGCTTTACTCAAAACGCAGTCATCGAAAAACTTTCAGAACGCAAGCTCGTTCTCTTCTCTGAGCGCGGGCCTCTCCCGCGATGGAGTACCACTGACAATTTCTACTTTGAGCCCGCTGGCCACCAACGGAACTCCGTTCTCGCGAAGAGAATTTCAGACGTGGCGGCATTTGAGGTCGATGAGGAGCGCGCTTTAGCCGCAGCAACGGAGTTTCGCCGAATTCAAGGAGCTCTGTCGATACGACAAGATTCAATTGCTCGCTTCCAGCAATGGCTGGAGAGCAATCGAAATGGACGAAAGGTTGCGTTGATTGCCAATCAGCCACACGACAGTCTTTTGGTCGCGGGTGCGGCTGCCGGAATTTCTTTGGAAAAATTCATGATGATGTCCGTCGAAGCGCTTTCGGACGACTGGTGTGCATTTGCAACTTATCACCACGACATGGGTAACTGTTCAGAGTTAGACCAACACATCGCGGAGTCTTTTCCGAACTATTTTGGACTGCCTCCTGAGCTAAGACAGTTCGGCTCTGATCCATTCGCCGCCGATGTTGACGCGTTGATCACTGTGGGCTCAAAGGCGGCGTTTCCTGCAGCTCTCCTGGGTAAGAAAATCGTTGCCAATTCATCCACTATGTTGGCCGGGCTGTCGATCGACGACCCAGCAAAGCTGGACGACGCGCCATCGCTGACGGATATTGAAGCTGGTCGAGTGCTCTCGTTCTTCTCGCATCGATACACGATTCCCTATGAGCGCCTTTTACAAACCAATGGATTTTGGCTTTCGCACATCGAAGCCCTGCTCAAGGCAGGTTCGCGGGAAGATTACCTTTTGGAGGCAACTGAATACACAGCCAACTCTATGGCTGAAATGTTTGGGCGATGAGATTGACAGTCTCTGTCAGGGCGACGTTCGAGCTACTGCATTTTTGCAACCGATTCCCGCCAGAGATAACCCTGAATTGAGCGCCTTTGCACGCGGCTCGCCTTGGTCGTTGCACTTCTACCGCTCAGCGCGAGCCCCACTCTTGCAGGTCAGCCAGTTACGGCTCAGATTTCCGTCTGCTTCACGCCAGCCGAGCAATGCGAGAGCCAAATAGTCGGGGCGATCGATAAGGCGCAATCGTCCATCAGTGTCGGAGGCATACGGATTCACCGCATTCCCGATCATCCATGCGCTGCAGCGAGCCGCGGGCAGGGGCGTCGAAGTGCTGGCCATCCTCGACAAGACCAACGAGCGGAAATATTCGGGCGCGACATTGCTGGACGCCGCCGGCATTCCGGTCTGGATCGATTTCGAACCGGCGATCGCGCATAACAAGATCATGGTGATCGACGAGCGCCTGACGATCGGCGGCTCGTACAATTACACGGCGTCAGCTCAAAAGCGGAATGCCGAGAACGTGACCTTCACCGATAGCGCCGAGATCGCACGCCAGTTCATAGCGAATTGGGATGGCCGGCTGAAGGTGTCCCGGCCGTTTGCAGTTGCGGCCAACTAACACTTTTGCGAGTGGACACTTATACGCCTTTGCGGCCTTATGAGCCATCGAACGCGGAGAACGACGATGACAGTCAGTGTCCAAGTGATTGATCAACTGCGCCTGTTACAAGGCAGCCTGCATTTGGTCGAGATGGCGTCAGAATCACTCGATGATCAAGACGATGCGATCGCTCTGCATGTAGGAATATCTCTCGTGCGGCAGGCTATAGACGATCTGCGGGCTCTCCTCGACCCATCGGGGCAGTTTAGCGTCCCTTCAGGTTCGCAAGGATGGCATTGACCTCGGCAATTTGCGAAGCACCGAGCAGTCGATTATCCGCAAGAGCGGTGAGGGCGGCTGCGGTCAAGGGGCTATTTTCCTGACCAATTTTTCGACAAGAGCTTTTGAAAAGTCTCCCTCAGATCGATCATTGAGAACAAGCAAAATCCAAAAATAAAGAGGATAGCCAGCACATCTCCGAGCGATGTATCTCCGAGTACATAGATCGCAAGGAGTGAAACAATAAAATACGGGATTAGGTATTTCTGGTTGTTCTTCCAGTTTTTCCGCTCTTGAGGTCCCAAGGGGCCAATCATCATCTTTCCGCTCACTTCGCCGACTTACGGCTATCCAATTGGTTTCTTCAGCTCTTGCTAATTCCTCTCTACGACTCCCTAGGCTTCAGAACTCTCTTTCGTCTGATTTTCGCCTTTGGAGCAAGCGTCGGCTTATTTGCTGGCTGTTTGGCCGTCGATTGAAGCTTGCTCATTACCGATTCATATATTCTTTCTTGCTTTTGCTCGGCGACATCGTCCCAAAAGTTTGTAGCATCTTGCCACTCTTCCCATAGTTGCGCGGCTGGTGCGGCTGGATCAATTTCCCTGACGATAAGTGCCCAACCTGAGAAATAAATGCTCTCGGCGATGAAATAACGTCGTTGGATTGAGTAGTGGCTTACTTCTCCAATTACACCGTCCAAGATCGTGTCACCGACATTCGGACAAGATCCGTAGTAGGAGAGGGGGAAACAGGACAACTCCTCAAGTTTGCCATTAGTGCCAATTTTCAGCACTCGCACCTCAACCCGCGGTCGCTCGCCAACTTCTGACTTCAGTAAAGAGCCAAGATCTTTGTCGGCTTCCGCGGTAGCGGTTTTACGTCCTGTATCGTGCTTCTTTTTTTGCACCATCGCACCGAGATCTATGTCGAATTCTCGGGCTCCTAGCTCGCCCGGCATTTTCAGCAGCATCTATGCGCGATCGCCCGCAAGCAAGAGCCCGAACGGAAGTTAGTAGGGCTTCCAGCTCAGAAAAACTTATGATTGCGCTCAGTCATCCCAGGAATTCACTTTCGGAGCTGGGTCGCCTTCTGAATCAAAAAGATCATCGGGCTCTGGATAGAGCTTCCTCTCAACCAACGTCGATTGGATTTTATCGATAGTGGTTTCAGCTTCCAGTCGCGCGAGCCGAACTTTTGCCCAATCGATCATGCGCTCATATTCTGGCGGTAAGTTTCCGCCCTGGGGCACAGCGGAGATTGTTGCTCGAAGATCATCGACCTCTCGTCGTGCATCCGCAATCCCGCGGAGGAACGCAAGGCGCTCTCCTTCTCGGTTACCCCTCAATTCGACTAGTCTTCGTCGGTGGGCAAGATGTGCCCTGCGGTCTGCTTCCTGCTGCCGTTGCTCGTCCCTTTTGCGTTCGGCGACGTGGTTAATACGGAAGCTTTCAACGATCTTCGGTATCAAGTTCTCAATCTTAGATTCGTCTTTGTCACTCCACTGCTTCGTTATGCCTTCGGCCGATCCATAAATTTTAAACTCGAATCTCCCGATGTGCTGATAATCAAAATGTTTCCATCCGGATTTCGAAACAGTGGAAATGCGCTTCCTCGGTGCATTAATTCCGAAATCGAGTTTCGTACCATCTTTTATGAAGCCCACTCGTCCTTCTTCAGGACTGAACGCAAAGCCATCTGTGGCAAGTTCAAATGCGATGCTGCTGATTAGGGAAGCAACACGATTGAGATCTGTAGGCGGAACTTTGACGTATTTCAGATAAACAAAGCCGTCGCGGTCCGCTTGCATCTTTCGAAGCTCTGCAACAAAAGCCGCAACTTCAGGCCGTGTTTTCCGGAGAGGGGGGATTGACGGGGCTTTTTCTCCGGTGCTCTCAACGTTTTTTGGGGAAGGTGTAGGATCCAGATCAATGTTCTCCGGTTTGGCGCTGGCATTTTTCGGCGTTAGCGACGAGCGCTTGCGTGGCGGAGTAGAAGCTGCTTCAGGTCTTTTGGCAACAGGTGGGCCTTTGCTGCTCCAGCGATCGCCGCCGCATACGCGCTAGGCTTAGCTTGAGGTTGTTCAATCACCACAGTGTGCAGCGCGGGATTCTCGACCGATCGCAATCGTGTCGGTTGGGGAGTCTCGCCGGCTTCGATCTTCGGCCAATAGCTCTTTGGTGGCACTGGCACGAGATGGTTGTGGCAGATCCGAACAAGAAGGTTGGTAGTCATACCGAATTGCTTCGCCATTTCTTCAATCGGAGTCGACCACACAAGTTCATGAAATTCTTCCCGACTGTAGGATCGCTTAATTTCGTCCATAGTGTCCCCGACCGAAAGCGCGTCGGGCGAGAAACTGCTATTGCCAAGTTTCAGAGTCAAGCATCTGAAGTCGATGAGAAAGCATCTTGGGGGCGATCCACTTGATCGTTGGCCGCACTAATTTCCTTTGTCTTTTCAAGATGTTGCTTTATCGCTCGCCCTAGCAGAACCTGCCTTGCTACTATGTTGACCTAGGTCTGCGTCAATTCGCGCTTGGCGCCTAGCCAAAGCTCTGACGAGGTCTAAAATCGCGGTTTTTCCTTCGCGCGGCAAATTCTCGAATGACATTTCGTGCTGCTCCCTAGTGTGTTTGCTATTTCGTAAGCCGCACGCCCGGGCCACCGTCGCTAGGTCCTTCATTCACGAAGATCACTCCCGCCGTCCGCAATGCATCCGTCACTGCGTCTAAAGTGTCTGTTCGCACGCGGATGCGCTCTGCGCCGGACGCCTCCATATTCCTGACAGTATTAATACCTATGCCCGCCTTATCCGCCAGCGCCTGCTGATCCAAGCCGACGAGCGATCGCGCGGCGCGAATTTGATTACCGGTAATCGCCAAAGATAGCTCCTTAAAACTGATAAATGGGCAAAATACACATTTAGGTGTTGACGACAAACAAAATCCGTAAGATGGTTAATTTACACATATTAATGTGTTCAACAACCAACATCGGAGACCGCCATGAAATCGACGATTCCGCTGGCCGGCGAAGCTATGGCCGCAAAGCCCACAGACGATTTTCACGCACTGGTCATCAGCGCCAGTCACGCGCAGGCCACATTCAATGCGGCGTTGAGTGAGGACGAAAGTGCTGAAATAACTGGCGCCTTGAATGATGCGCTCAACGCCATTCGTGAAACAGACCTCGTCGCAACGACCTATGAGGGAGCGATCGGTGCCTTGCGCGCCGCCTCTGCGGAAATTGTCGAATTTGGCGGCAGCGATCTGGTAAAGTCTCTGCTTCGAGGCGCGTTGGGCTACTTCAGTGTTTGCGAGGCGGAGCATCCTTGGACAAGGGTGCGTCGCCTGAGCCGGCAGCTTTCCGCAGAGCTGGAAAACTGTGATGACGGGCAATGGTACGTCAATATTATGCCGCCAGGTGAAGCGTTTCGACATGGCTTTGGATCATCGGAAACGGGCGCGCCTGTTGATCGCGTGAACCGCTTTGCTTGGGAATTGGCTGAAGCGCTTAATGACTATCAGGGTGGTAGATTTAAGGCTTGTGTATATCCATCAAATCAAGCTGGATATTCCGTATTGTTCGTGCCGACGAAAGCGGCGCCGAAGGAGCACAGAACCAAAAAGATGTCTGCTATTTATGACATCGTCTCGCAGGTTCGTGGTCAGTTCAAAGAGCCTGACAATCAAATCTATGATGTTCTATACGAACTCGCGTCATGGTTTGCAGCCGCCGCCAAACTAGTCGACCCAACAATCACCAATGCGTCGTATTTCCGAGATGGCGACCACCTGGATCAGTTTTCGGGCGTTTCCTTTGAGCGCAAGGATGGGGGGAGGGTCGATTGATGGGCGCCGTAACCTCTGTAAGTCAGTTTCGCCGCGCAGTTGTCGAGGCGTGGATCGAGCACTTGATCGCGTTGCTGGACGAAATCGATGGTGATGAGAACCTTGAGCCATATTTGGCTGACACCTATCCGCAAGCTTCAGACTGCGAATATGATGATTCAGAGATGGAGGACGATCCAACGGAAGGAGGTATCGCAGACGCAGGTGGCTTGGCGGAACAGTGTTGCGGATTTGCTGGTGTAGGCTGGGTGGCATAATTGGCGCTGAACTATCCGATAATGTTCAGCATATTCCAATCCGTTCTGTCGCCTATTGGGGGAGGGAAAGAGGGGGGCAGGTCTTTGTTTCCACGCAATTGTGATGTGAAAACAAATAGTTAAACGCCTAGAAATGGCGCACCCACGGTGAGCGCAAGCCACGCGGCGGCCGGACTTGACTATGAGGCTGAATTTCGGTCCCGCGACGAAGGTAAAAGCAATCAACAGATAGAAGGTCCCAAAGAACCTCCCAACCAAAACTCAGACGACAAACCCGACGCGAACGGCGAGTGAACATCTTGCTACCATTTTGCTACCCAACTCGGTAGCAGGATCAGTTATGGATGCCGATAGACCGGGACCGAAGCGCTGAAAAAGCCGAAGAAACAGGGAGACTTGGGGCTAATCTGGTACGGCCGACGACGCCACCGACCGAATTTCAAGACCGGTTCCTTAAACCACTCGGACACTCTTCCTGTCATGGCGACACTGCGCCTTTAAAAGTGGTTGGCTCGCTTTACCGCTATTCGGGCGGAACCGTCAACCGGGCTGCCATGCATAAGCGACAACCAATTGTGAAGCACGGTAAAAGGCGTCGGTTATTTTCGCTCAAGATGCGGCTAAATCCTTGATGGTCGTCCAGACGGTCTTCGCGAGGCACCCGCTAGGCGTTGACGGGTTGTGCGGATTGCGCAGCACGCGTGCCGAGCAAGACCAGCGGGACGGCGACGGCGTAGATGGCGATCACCGAAAGCCAGATGGCGCCAGGCCACTGCTTCTGGACGACGAAATAGAAGGTGGAGAACGCCAGCGGACTGATGACGGAGGCCAGGCTGATGGCTGACGTCAGCACACCCTGAAGCTGCCCCTGACGGGCCTGATCGACCTGCCTGGTGGCGAGAGCCTGGAAGGCGGGCGAGCCGATGCCGGCAAGCGCGAAGATCGGCATGATGGCGAACACCATCCAACCCTGGTTGGCAAAGGCCATGACAACCAGTGCGACGCAGGCGCAAGCGATCCCGACCACGACAGCCCATCTCTCGCCGAACAGCTTGGCCGCAGGGCCGGGCAGAAATATCTGCACCAGCGTTTGGCAGACGCCGAATGCGCCGAGCGAAAGGCCGATCCAGAGGCCATTCCACTGGAAGGTATCGGATCCCCATAGCGCCCAGCAGGTGCCATAGGCTTCGCCGGTGGCACTCATGATGAAATAGACGAAGACAATGGGCAGGAGACCTTTCATCGAGAAAACCCAACGCAGCGGCTGGAGCGGATTGAACGATGCCAGATCGATCTTCTGCCCCGATGGCTTACGAGATTCGGGGAGGACGAAGAGAGCGACCAGCAAATTGCAGCCGTTCAGGACGGCTGCTGCAATGAAGGGAAGCCGCAGCCAGTAGTCGCCGAGCAATCCGCCGAGAACTGGGCCGACGATGAAGCCGACGCCAAACATTGCACTGAGAAGACCGAAGCGGCGGGCCCGCTTGTCTTCCGGCGAAATGTCGGTGATGTAAGCCGTTGCCACGGAGATATTGGCGCTCGTCAGACCGGCGACGGCGCGACCGAGTAGCAACATCCAAAGCTGCGGTGCAAACGCCATGATGACATAGTTGACGGCAGCGCCCGCCAGCGAAATGAGCAGCACAGGTCTCCGACCGAGATTGTCGCTGAGCGCACCGAGTACGGGCGCGAAGACGAACTGCATTGCGGCATAGAGCGCAGTCATGATGCCGATATAAGGCGCGATGTTCTGAGTGTGGGTCACCTCCTCGAGGAGCCGCGGAAGAATGGGGAAGATGAGACTTATGCCGACTGCATCGAGGCAGATGGCGGCAAAGATGACGATAAGGGGCTTGTTCATGGTCAGTTTTAATCCGGTGAAACAATGAGCTTGCCCATCACGCGACCTCTGGCGCTGATGTCTTGCGCCAGCGCCGTCTGTTCAAGCGGGAAGGTCTGCTCCACATGCAGGCGGAAAAGAGCCTCCGAGCAAAGTCGGGCTACATCGGCGAAGATCAGCTCCGGATCCTTCGGAGGGCCGTGAGAAAATTTCGCGCCGTATTCCTCTGCCGAAAAATCGGCAACGGAGAGAACGCGCGCGGGGTTACCGACGATCGCGATCAATTCCGGGATCACCCCCGAGCCCGCCAGATCGAGCGCAGCATCGACGCCATTTGGCGCGAGTTTCTTGACGCGTTCCGCGAGCCCCGGTCCGTATGTCGTCGGCAGAGCGCCGAGAGCGCGCAAATAGTCGTGTTTGGGTGCGTTTGCCGTGCCGATGACGGTAATCCCGCGCAGGCGAGCTAGCTGAACCACGGCCGAGCCTATTCCGCCCGCAGCACCGCTCACCAGAAGCGTTTGACCGGATGCGATACCGACCTCGTCCAGGGCGCGCGTCGCTGTGTCGACGATGACGGGCAGGCCGCCGGCAACTTCGAACGACACATTGTCCGGCTTATGCACCCAATGCGAGAGGATCGCATACTGGGCCATCGTATTCTCACCAAAGCCGAAAACGGCGTCTCCGACCGAGACATTGGAAATGCCGTCGCCAATCTCGTCCACGATTCCCGAGGCCTCGACACCGAAGCCCGCGGGAAAGGAAACCTCCTCGAAATCGCGATATTGCCCATCCCGACGCTTCCAATCGGAGGGATTGACGCCAGCCGCGCGGACAAGGATGCGCACCTGGCCAGGGCCGGCATGCGGTTCATCGACCTCGACAATACGAACGACTTCCAGACCGCCATATTCGTTGAACTGCACTGCTTTCATGATTCACTCCTTCGGCCCGTCATTCGAGAAGGCGCTGAGCTCTTCGTATTAAGTCTAAATATGTATCCAGTACATATTTAGATATGACCGAAGACGACATAGGTCAACAAGAAATATGTACTCAGTACAAAAATGATGTTATCGATGCGGCATGACAACGACGACCGACCGCCGAACCCGCAAGCGCCTTGCCACACGGCAAAACATTTCCAATGTCGCCACCCGCCTCTTTTTCGAGCGTGGCTTCGATCACGTGACGGTGGACGAAATTGCCGCTGCCGCCGATGTCGGGCGGATGACGGTCTTCAATCATTTCCCCCGCAAGGAAGACATGTTTTTCGACCGCGACGAAGAGGCGAGGGAGATGCTGCGCGAGGTTTTGCGGCAGCGAGACGCCGATGCCGCGCCCATCGAGGCATACCGCTTGCTCGCGCATCGGCTCGTTGCGGAGCAACATCCTGCCGTCAATTTCTCTGCCCGCAGCCAAGGCTTTGTCGAGACGATAGAGGGGAGCGAAACCCTCAAGGCCAGGGTGAGGGCGATACGCGACGAGATCGCTGATGTCGTGATGATGGCGCTATCGGAAAGTGTGGGGCGAGACCCTGCCGATCCCGATGCCAAACTGGCGGCGAGCCTCCTTCTGGCGACCTGGACCGTAGCCTTCATTCAGGCGCATCAGACGTTTCGGCAGGAGCGCGACACGAAGAGGGCCACAGATGCGTTCCTCGCCATCATCGACAAGGGCGCAATCGGCCAGAAAGCAGCTCTGAACGGCACGCCTTACGCCTGATGGCGCGACGCGGGCGCAATACATGCCTCTCGCATGAAGTATTATTGACAAAAGATAAGTCGGACTTATTGTTAGCATGCTTCAGTCAGCTTTGACCCCTGACCTGGCAAATGTGGCCTGACCGTCTCCAGCGGTCGGGCCACTCTATTTTTGCGCCTCAGACGTGTCGCGCCGCCAAATACTAAAGCGCGCCGCGATGTTTCAGATCCGCTTCACGCGCTTTAGCTCTTTGATTTCACGCATGTCGTAGTCGCAAAAAACGCTGCACACTTTTGCGCGACATGCTCTAGCCCCGATTTTGCAGATGATTGACCAGGGCTCGCAGCTTCGGCGCCATGTGACGACGGCTCGGATAGTAGAGGTAGAAGCCGGAAAAGCGTGGGCAGAAGCTTTCGAGAATGGCCACAAGCTCACCCCGTTCGATGTATGGACGGAAACTTTCCTCCATGCCGAAGGTGATCCCTGCGCCGGCGACGGCGAGCTTGGTCATCAACGCCATGTCGTTCGTCGTAATCTCCGGCGCAACGGCGACGCTGTAATCCTTGCCATTCTCGGCGAATTCCCAGCGATATGGCGCGACCTTCGGCGCGGGACGCCAGCCGATACAACGACGGGCGACAAGCTCGCGAGGATGAGCAGGCGCGCCGAAGCGTTGCAGATATCGTGGCGAACAAACGGCCAGTTGCCGCTCATCGCCGGCGACGGACAGCGCAATCATGTCCTGCTCGATCACTTCGCCAAGACGAACGCCCGCATCGTAGCCCTCGGCAACGATGTCGAACTCTTCGTCCGTTACCGTGATATCAAGCTGGACCTCCGGATTCGCCTCGGCAAAGCCCGCAAGCAAAGGGCCGGAGAGAAATCGCTCAGCAATGGATGAAACTGCGAGACGTAATTGTCCGCTTGGCGGTCCTCGCAAGTTTCCGGCGACTTCCGCTGCTGTGCGCATTTCCGCAATCGCGGGTGCGATGTCGCCAAAAAGTCTTTCACCAGCCTCGGTGAGACTTACGCTGCGGGTGGTGCGCAGTACCAGTGCGATGCCAAGCGTCTCCTCCAGCCGCCGGATCGTTTGGCTGACTGCCGATCTTGTGATGCCCATGCGTTCTGCCGCTGCGCGAAAACTTCTTTCTTCGGCGACGAGCGCAAACACGGCAAGCGTATTGAGATCCGGCTGCATTGGTTATTTCAGCTTTCCATTGAGGTAACGAATGGTCGTCTTATCATAACAATGGGGCGGATCTACCTTCCTGACAACTGCCACGGCAGTTCGAACAACAATCAGGAAGGAAATGATTATGTCCCTCAACAAAGTCGTCCTGGTCACCGGTGCATCAAGCGGCATCGGCGCCGGCATTGCCCGGGAACTCGGCAGGGCCGGAGCCAAGCTGATGCTGGGTGCACGGCGTACAGATCGTATCGAAGCGCTGGCAAAAGAGATCCGCGAAGGCGGCGGGGAGGCTGCAACGCAGCGCCTCGATGTGACCGACCGCCTGGATGTTGAAGCCTTTGCCGAGGCGGCGCGCCGAAACTTCGGCCGCGTCGACGTGATCGTCAACAATGCCGGCGTCATGCCGTTGTCGCTGATGGCGTCCTTGAAGGTCGACGAATGGGACCGGATGGTCGATGTCAACATCAAGGGCGTGCTCTACGGCATCGCAGCAGTCTTGCCCGAGATGACGACCCGAGGTTCCGGCCATATCATCAACATTGCGTCCGTGGGAGCGCTCTCCGTGTCGCCCACGGCTGCCGTTTATTGCGCCACCAAATATGCGGTGCGTGCCATCTCGGACGGCTTGCGGCAGGAGAATGAAAACATTCGCGTCACCTGCATTCATCCCGGCGTCGTGGAAAGCGAGCTCGCCGAGACGATCACCGATCCTGTCGCCGTGGAGGCGATGAAGACCTATCGCGCCATTGCGCTTCAGCCCGACGCGATCGGACGAGCGGTCCGCTACGCGATCGAACAACCGGACGATGTCGACGTCAACGAGATCGTCATTCGCCCGACCCGCACGCGATGAGGCGGAGGCAGCGGCGAGCCGTCGCTTGGTTTGCTTTCAGTGCCGGAATTCTTGCCGGCACCGCTATCATATTCCCCATACAGAAAGGTCACGCAGAGATGAGCGTCGAACGAAATTCGGATACGCAAACGCCGGAAAACCACCCCTATGTCGGACTATGGGTTACCGCCGATGGCTATATCCGCCACAACCTGTTTGCGAATGGTCGCTATGACGAGGCGCGCGGCACGCGGGAGAGCGCCTATCAAGGGCGCTACGCTGTCCGGGGCAATCACATCGATTATTGGGACGACACCGGCTTCACTGCCGATGGAACATTCATCGATGACGTGCTCCATCATGCGGGCATGATCCTCTACCGGCGAAAGTAGACATAGCGCCGCCGATCGCCCAAGCCTACAAGCTGAGCGTTCGGCTGCCCTCTCGACCTTAGAAAAAAAACGACGGGGGCATGTCACAGATGGATCTTCTGGCTTGTCTTATCCTTCGCAACACCATTTTCGAAGGAGACAACAATGGTCCGCCAACGTATCGCAATCGTCTATCACACGGGTTACGGACATACAGGCCGCCAGGCAGAGGCCGTCGCCGCAGGGGTCGAACAGGTCGACGGTGTCGAAGCCATGCTGCTATCGGTCGACACGGTGGAGCGGCATTGGGACGATCTTCATACCGCCGAAGCCATCATTTTCGGTTCGCCGACCTATATGGGCACCATCTCTGCGTCGTTTAAGGCATTTCAGGAAATGACGTCGAGCGCAGTCCTCGCGAAAGGCTTTCTTTGGAAGGACAAGATCGCCGCCGGCTTTACCACCTCCGGGTCACGCTCCGGTGACAAGCTTTCAACCCTCATCCAGCTGGCCATTTTTGCCGCACAGCATGGAATGCACTGGGTCGGCCTGGATCTGCCGCCGGCAAACTGCTCGTCAACGGGCTCGGAAGCAGATATGAACCGGCTTGGTTTCTGGCTCGGCGCTGGCGCCCAGGCAAATGTCGATGAAGGTCCGGAGACGGCGCCACCCGAGTCCGATCTTGCCACGGCGCGTTATCTGGGAAGACGCGTCGCGTTGACGACGCTACAATTCGTTCGCGGTCGCCAAGCCGTTGCCGCCTCTTCTCAATACGCTCTCGCGACCCAATGACCGAAACAAACGCCGATCCGACCTTCTCAGAGCTGCGACCGCGCCTTGTCCGGCTTGCCTATCGGATGCTCGGATCGGTGGCGGATGCAGAAGACATTGTGCAGGAAGCTTGGCTGCGCTGGCTTGCGACCGACCATGCGTCGGTTCGCGAGCCAGCCGCATTCCTGCGCACCATCGTCACCAGACTTTGCTTGAACGAGCTGAAATCGGCTCGGCGCCGGCGTGAGACCTATGTCGGACCTTGGCTTCCCGAGCCGATCTTCGATCCGCAGGACGATGATGCCGCAGACGACGTGACATTGCCGCTGATGTTCGCGCTTGAGCGCCTGTCGCCGCTGGAGCGCGCCGCGTTCCTGCTGCACGATGTCTTCGGCATGGATTTCGAAGAGGTAGCTCTAGCGATCGATCGCGAGGCAGCTGCCTGCCGCAAGCTGGCGAGCCGGGCGAGGGCACATATCGTCGATGCCCGCCCTCGTTTTGCGATCGGACGGGAGCAGGGGCTCAAATTCGCCGCCGCCTTCTTCACCGCATCACGCACCGGCGACATGGCCGCGCTTCGCACCATGCTTTCGGAGGAAGTCGTCGCCTATGCGGATGGAGGCGGCAAAGTGCCGGCGTCACGGCAGCCGCTCATCGGGCTCGACGCCGTCATGCGGCGCCATGAACAGATGGCGCGTGGCTTCCGAGTGCAGCCATCGCAACTCATTCGCTATGCTCTCATCGACGGCTTGCCGGGCTTCGTAACAATGGAGGGCGGCAATGTCGTGCAGACGACGGCGCTGCATATCGAGCGGGACAAGGTGATTGCCATCTACTGCACGCGCAACCCCGACAAGCTGCAACATATACCGGGCGCCACGACACATTGATTGTTGACCTGGCGAGGGGAGAGATGCGAGATCGCGTTTCCGTAGTCGTTACGAGGGCATTCGCCTGAAAGGAACAGCCATGCAGCGCTTCAGCATACACCGCCTGGAGCGTGGCGATGCATCCGCATTCCGCGATATCCGTCTCGAGGGACTGTCCCGCCATCCCGAAGCCTTCGGCGCCTCCTATGAGGACGAGCTGCAATATAGCGAAATGCAGATCGGCGACCGTATTGCCAACAATTTCATCTTCGGAGGCGTCTGTGAGGACGGAACGCTTGCGGGCGTCATTGCCGTCAACAAATCCCACGGCGCGAAGGTGCGGCATATCGGTTCAATCTGGGGGATGTATGTCCGGCCGGAAGCACGAGGGACCGGTCTTTCGCGCCTCCTGATGAGCGCGGCCGTCGATGAGGCGAAAACCACGTGTCGTTCGATACGCCTCAGCGTCGTTTCATCCAACAGAGCAGCTATCCGCCTTTACGAATCCTTCGGCTTCAAGGCGTGGGCTAAGGATACCGAGGCGCTCAGAGTCGGCGATGTCTATCACGACGAAATACTGATGCGCCTCGATACGGGCAACTGAAGGACTGTCCCATTTCTTGCTTGCAGCATTGGGGCAACAGCAAGAATTCGGCTTCAACTGTCCCATGTTCGGACCGCGTCAACGATCGGGAGGCAGCGGCACCGCGCTATTCTAGGCGGTTCGCCGGATCTGCGGAATTTTACTTTGCATTAACCACGATCTTCAGAATTTTCCCAGTGCGCTCAATTTGCATCGCAAAATCGCCAAACTCCAATCATGATTAAAGTACCGTTAGGTGATTGAGGCGTAGCAGAATACCGGAACGAGGGAAGTACCGGTCAGCAGACCTCCGTCAAAGTAATGAGTAGCGGCGTGGGACAGATGAAATTCGAAAATCGTGCGATGACATACGCAACGGGTATGCGTTGGTTTGCTCTCTCACTGATGTGCGCAACCATCACGGCCTGCGGAACGACTCAGAAGGTCGCGACCAAGCGCCAGCACGGCAAGGAATATTTCTCCGAGAAGGAATATGGCGTCAAAGCCAGCCCTCGCGTCGTCAACAACGGTCCGGTGCCGAAGGGCGGCGGTCGCTTCATGGTCGGCAATCCCTACCAGGTGAAGGGCAAGTGGTATTATCCCAAGGAAGATTTCGGCTATAACAAAATCGGCATCGCCTCCTGGTACGGCTCGGCCTTTCACGGTCGTTTGACAGCAAACGGCGAAGTCTACGATCAGCAGTCGCTGACTGCTGCGCATCCGACTTTCCCGCTGCCCAGCTATGCACGCGTCACCAACGTCGAGACCGGCTCTTCCATCATCGTTCGCGTCAACGATCGCGGCCCATATCATCCCGGCCGCATCATCGACCTTTCCAACAAGACAGCGCAGATGCTCGACCTGCAGCACAGCGGCACGGGTGACGTGCGCGTGCAGTATGTCGGCCGCGCCCGCATGGACGGCCATGACGATCCGTATCTGATGGCGTCTTACATCCCGAAGGGTTCACGCCTGCCGAGCATCAATCCCGGCGGCCAGATTGCGAGCGGCGTGATGGTCGCGTCCGCTGGCCGGATGACGGCCGATCAGCTGCCGGATTCGGATTCGTATACACCAACCCCGACACGCGCCACGCGTGGGCAGCGTAGTTTCGAGTCGACGCCGGCGATTGCTCCTATTCCGCGCCAATCGCCCTATTCGGCAACGGCCTTCGCCGATGCTCCCAAAGCGGCCTCCAATGGCGACAAGCGCAACAATCTGCCCCCGATGACCTGGAACGGCGGCCCGATGCCGACAGCCGAATCCGCAGAGCCGGTCATGGTTGTTCTGCCGCAGATCGGACCGATCCCTTATGAGCGGCCGGGTTCCTCGCATCGCATGGCAAGCCTTGGCGATCAATCGCTTGGTTCTACGGTTGCTGCCTATCAGAATACCCCGGTCAAGACAGTCTATGTCGACCTGGCTTTCGATGCCGTCATGGTCCGCAACGACGGACTGACACAGGAATCGATCCTCTCGGCTTATCGCCGCCAGCATCAGGGCACGACGCAGACCGATTGATCGGCGTCATTGCCTGAATGTTCACCTATCACTAAAATAATGGTGCGGTGATCGGATTGCGGGGACGGTATGCCAAAGCGCTTGATTCTTTTGTTCCTTTTTGTCCTTGGCATCGGCCCTGCAGTTGCTGAAGCTCAGCCCGCTGTTCCCGGCGCTTTCGATACGAAAGCCGCGCAGGCTTTCATGATAGAGGGCTCGACCGGTACGATCCTTCTGGCCAAAAACGAAGATCAGCCGATCTCTCCCGCCTCGCTTGCGAAACTGATGACGCTGGATGTCATCTACGATGCCGTCGGGCGAGGGGAGATTTCACTCGATACGGAGTATCCTGTCTCGGAAAACGCTTGGAGAACAGGTGGTGCGCCCTCGCGCGCATCGACGATGTTTGCGGCGCTGAAATCTCGTATCCGCGTCGGCGATCTCATTCAGGGTGTTGCGGTTCAGCAGGCAAATGACGCCTGCATCGTGCTGGCCGAAGGTATTTCAGTGAGCGAGCGTGAATTTGCCCGACGCATGACGGCGCGCGCGCGTGAGATCGGCATGTCGCGGGCGACATTCACGAATTCCACCGGCCTGCCCGATGCAAACGATCCGAGCAGCGGCGGCAAAGTCTCGATGCGCGAACTGGTGACACTGGCGCAGGACCTGCAGCAGAAGCATGCAGACCTCTACAAGTATTTCGGCCAGGCGGATTTCACCTGGAACAAGATCTACCAGCGCAACAAGAACCCTTTGCTGCTGCTGAATATCGGCGTTGATGGCCTCGGACTTGGTTTCGCAGACGGCGAGGGATTTTCCATCGTCGCCTCGGTGGAGCGCGATGGACGCCGGCTGTTTCTGGCGCTCGGCGGTCTGAAGAGCGACAAGGAACGTACGGAAGAAACCCGCCGCGTGCTCGAATGGGGTCTCAGCAATTTCAAGAGCCAGCGTATCTTCGCTCAAGGAGAGGCGATCGGCGATGCCAGCGTCTATGGCGGCGCCCAATCCACCGTCAGCCTTGAAGCGAAAGTTCCTGTCGATGTCTATGTGCCGGTCGATACGCCGGATCGCCTCTCGGCGCGAATCGTCTATCGCTGGCCGCTGAGCGCGCCCATCGCAACCGGCTACGAAGCCGGAACATTGCGTGTGTTCCTGGGCGCGCGACTGGTTCGCGAACTGCCACTTTACACAAAGGAATCAGTTGCTCAGGGCACGCTCAGCCGCCGGGCTTTCGACGCCTTCATGGAACTGGCCGAATCTCTGCTGTTCTCCTGGCTGTGGGACAAGCCCTTGCCAAGCTGATGGCTGCGCCCGCTCGCGAAATCCCTGTTTACACCCCATATAGAGTGCTATGCGCCGATAGATGCACGGTTCCACCCCGGCACGTCTTGGGTTAAACAGGATAGGTATCGCGGGCTACAGCGCCGTGCGTCATATGTGACGTGCAAAGGTCGTCGTAGAGTTTCAGATCTGCTGCATAATTCCCGAAATCGATTTCGATTTCAGGAATTATGCAGTAGGCAGGCGAAAAGTGCAGGACACGATCATTGGCTGATGCAAACGGACTATTCGTAAGCTTCGAAGGCGGGGAAGGGGCGGGGAAATCCACCCAGATCCGCCGGTTGGCTGAGCGCTTGCGTGAGCGCGGCCATGATGTACTCGTAACACGCGAACCTGGTGGATCGCGCGGCGCCGAAGCTGTACGCCATGTTCTGCTTTCGGGCGCTGCCGAGGTGTTCGGCACGCGGATGGAGGCCATTCTTTTCGCCGCAGCACGTAACGATCATGTCGAGGAAGTCATTCGCCCGGCACTGTCGCGTGGCACTGTCGTCCTTTGCGATCGCTTCATGGATTCGTCGCGTGTCTACCAGGGCGTGACCGGCAATCTCGAACCCGACTATATCGAGGCCCTGCAAAGAGTTGCCGTCAATGGCGTCGTTCCCGATTGCACACTTATCCTCGACATCCCTGCGGAAGTCGGGCTTGAGCGGGCGCGCAAGCGCGCTTCCGCGGTCGCCACGCCCGATCGTTTCGAAAAAGAAGAGATGCAGACCCATGAGAAGCGCCGGGAGGCTTTTCTCGACATTGCCGCACGCGAACCGGAGCGCTGCCACGTCATTGATGCGCAGCGTTCGGAGGATGAGATTGCCGGTGAAATCGCCGGAATCGTCGACCGGCGGCTTGGGCCTGCTGCGGAGGTTGCTGCCGAAAGATCGGAAGCGGCACAATGAGCGAGGAACGACCCGGTGTTCTGGACGGCGCAATCGCGCCGCAGGACAACCCCAGGCTCTTCGGCCATGAGGATGCGGAAGCCTTTCTCACGCAGTCCTACCGCTCCGGCAAGGGCCATCATGCCATCCTGATCGAAGGTCCGGAGGGGATCGGCAAAGCGACACTTGCCTTTCGCTTCGCCAACTATGTTCTATCGCACCCCGATCCATCGTCTGCACCCGAGATCATGCCGGATCCGGACCCCGCATCCGCCATCAGTCGGCAGATTTCGAGCGGCGCATCCCACAATCTTCTGCATTTGAGCCGGCCGGTCGACGACAAGACAGGCAAGGTGAAGTCTGCGATCACGGTGGACGAGGTACGCCGTGCCGGAAAATTCTTCTCGCAGACCTCGGGGACGGGCAACTGGCGTATCGTCATCATCGACCCGGCGGACGATCTCAATCGGAATGCAGCCAACGCAATTTTGAAAATCCTTGAGGAGCCGCCGAAACGCGCGCTGTTCCTCGTATTGTCGCATGCGCCGGGCCGGCTGTTGCCGACGATCCGTTCGCGCTGCCTGCCCTTGAAGCTAGCGCCGCTCGAAAACGAGCCCTTGCGCTGGGCGCTCGAAAATCTCGGCGTACCGCCGGGGCAGGGGAATGAACTGCTTCCGGAAGCCAAGGGAAGTGTCAGCGAGGCGCTCAAGCTGCTGAACTATGGTGGCGGAGAAATCATCGATGCCTATCGGCAGGTGCTTTCAGCGGAGGGACCTGCCGCGCGCAAGGCCATGCACCGCCTCGCCGATGCGCTTTCCAGCAAGGACAGCGATACGATCTTCGGCTTCTTCCTGTCTCATATCGGTGACGATATCGTCCAACGGGCAAGGGCTGCCGCGCTTGATGGATCTCTCGCTACGGCCGAGAGGCTGGCGCGTCTCCACTCGGAGACAACCGAGCGGCTCAATATATCGCAAGCCTATAATCTCGATCGCAAGCAGACGCTCATCACCATTCTGGGCGAACTCAAGCAACAGCTTTCGGCATAGATCGATTGTGCAACGCAAGCTGGAAAGCCGCCAACAGGCGCTTCAGGCCCATTGCGGAGTTGCAAGCGCTGCTGAGCTGAAACAGCGCCTGTGGTGATGCCTGCGCGAAAGCAGTCACGTCACAAAAGGCATTACATCCACCCCGTCACCGGGAAAAATGGTGATGTGCGGGTGATCCTCGAACAGGCGGGCAGCGGCATCAACGCTCTCCGCTTCGACCACCAGATAGCCGCAGAATGAATTCGTGGCATTGACGACCCCGTCCTTGGTCATGCGTGTCGTCTTGCCCACCATTCCGCCACGATCAAGGATGGATGAAGCATTCTTTTCCTCCCATGCTGCCCACTCTTTGACACCGGCAGCGTCCACCGCGTCCTGCTCGGCTTTAGGCCGGGTTCGAAACGACGCTAGATCCTCGGGATTCATGGTGTAAACAGCAAGAAAGCGGGGCATCGGCAGATCCTCCATGTGTCTTGAAGGCTGTCAACTTACACGCCTCACCTCGGAAATCACACTCCGACAAATAGCGTGGACATGGAAAGGCACGTTAGGGTGCAACACAGCCGGTCGGCAATTGACCCAGTTTGCAGCGCCTCCTGCATAACGTCACGCTGCGCATGGCGCTGCTTCAGGGGAAGATGAGCTTCCAGGCAACGACGGCCAGTGTTACCGCCAGGATGATGCGCACGGAGCGCTCATGCAGGCGCGGCGCAAGCAGACTGCCTGCCACGATGCCGGGGATGGAGCCCACCAGCAGGGCGAACAGCATCGTCCAGTTGATCTCACCGATAAACCAGTACCCCATGCCGCCGATCAGCGTCAGCGGCACGGCATGCACGATGTCCGAGCCGACGATCTCGCGAACGTCGAGATGTGGATAGAGAACCAGCAGCACGGTGACGCCCAGCGCGCCGGCACCGACCGATGTCATGGTGACGAGAACGCCGAGAGTGAGGCCTAGAATGATCGTCAGCAATGCGATGGTTCGCGGCGTCATCTTTCCGCGTTCACCGCGCCATTTCCTGATAGCATCGAGGATCTGGCCGCGAAAAATCAGCATCAACGCCGTCAGTAGCAGCAGACAGCCCAGCGAGAGGGTGATGGCATGTGCGACCGACGGGCTTTCGCGATTGACGCCGGCCATGATCCACAGCATGGCCAATGCTGCCGGGACACTGCCTGATGCCAGCAAGCCCACAACTTTCCAATTGACGCGCCCATGCATGCCGTGGACGGCAGTACCCGCCGTTTTGGTGATCGCGGCATAAAGCAGGTCCGTGCCCACTGCGGTCGCCGGATGCACGCCAAATAGCAGGACCAGCAACGGTGTCATCAACGAACCGCCGCCAACGCCGGTGATGCCGACCAACATGCCGACGAAGAAGCCGGAAAAGGAATATAGCGGCTGAAAGGAACCGAATAAACTCAAGGCAGCGGCCCCTTGAAGCCCTCAGACAGGCCTACTAAAAATTCTTTGAAATTCACGGCCATCTCTGTCCTGCATTCCGGTCTTCGAAGGGGTAAAGGCGAGGCGGGAGTGAGTCAAGCAAGGCCCGCTTGTCGACATGCTATTGCTGCACCCGCGAAACTTGGTGTTTCGCTCCCGGCCAACATGCGCTAAAGCGAGCGGAGCACGCATAATGAAGACGCAACCGTAAAAACGGACCCTTGCCCGATATGACCGAAAAGACCCCATTCTACATCACCACCGCAATCGCCTATCCCAACGGCAAGCCGCATATCGGCCATGCCTACGAGCTGATTGCAACCGATGCCATGGCGCGTTTCCAGCGTCTGGATGGGCTCGACGTCTTTTTCCTGACGGGCACGGACGAACACGGCCAGAAGATGCAGCAGACCGCGCGAGCCGAGGGCATAGAGCCGCAGGATCTGGCAAACCGTAATTCGGACGAATTCCAGGCGATGGGCAAGCTCTTGAATTCGTCCAACGACGATTTCATCCGCACGACACAGCCGCGTCACCACGAAACCTCGCAAAACATATGGAACCTGATGGCCGATGCCGGCGACATCTATAAGGATTCCTATGCCGGTTGGTACTCGGTGCGCGACGAAGCCTACTATCAGGAAAACGAAACCGAGCTGCGCGCCGATGGCGTGCGCTACGGGCCTCAGGGCACGCCGGTCGAATGGGTGCAGGAGGAAAGCTACTTCTTCAAGCTCTCCGAATACCAGGACAGGCTGCTGAAGCATTATGAGGAAAACCCGGACTTCATTGGACCGGCCGAGCGACGCAATGAAGTGATCTCTTTCGTCAAATCCGGCCTGAAGGATCTGTCGATCTCCCGCACGACGTTCGACTGGGGCATCAAGGTGCCGAACGATCCGGCGCACGTCATGTATGTCTGGGTCGATGCGCTGACGAATTATCTGACGGCGACCGGCTATCTCGAAGATCGGAGCAATCCGCGCGCGAAATACTGGCCAGCCGACCTGCATATCATCGGCAAGGATATCATCCGCTTCCACGCCGTCTATTGGCCAGCGTTCCTGATGTCGGCAAAGCTGCCGCTGCCGAAGCGCGTCTATGCCCACGGCTTCCTGCTCAACAAGGGCGAGAAGATGTCGAAGTCGCTCGGCAATGTGGTCGACCCGGTCAATCTGGTGAACCATTTCGGCCTTGATCAGGTGCGCTATTTCTTCCTGCGCGAAGTCTCCTTCGGCCAGGACGGCAGCTACAGCGAAGAAGCGATCGGCACGCGTATCAATTCCGATCTCGCCAACGGCATCGGCAATCTCGCCAGCCGCTCTCTGTCGATGATCGTCAAGAACTGCGACGGCCAAATACCCGAATGCGGGCCGCTGACAGACGAAGACAAGGCGCTTCTCGCACAGGCCGATGGCTTGCTGGACTCGACCCGCGACGACATGGGCAAGCAGCTCATTCATCGCGCTCTTGCTTCCATCATCGCTGTCGTTTCCGAGACCGACCGCTATTTTGCAGGCCAGGAGCCTTGGGCTCTGAAGAAGACCGACCCGGCCCGCATGGCGACCGTGCTCTATGTCACGGCCGACGTCGTCCGCCAGATCGGCATCCTACTGCAGCCCTTCATGCCGGAATCGGCGGCCAAGCTGCTGGATCTCATTGCTATTCCGTCTGACAAGCGTGATTTCGCAGCGCTCGGGGAGGCTGGTCGCCTTGTTGCCGGGACACCGCTGGAAGCACCAAAGCCGATCTTCCCGCGCTACATCGCACCGACTGCCGAATAAGGTGTTCCATGCTGATCGATACGCATTGCCATCTGGATTTTGCTGATTTCGCCGAGGAGCGCGATGCGATTGTCGCACGCGCTCACGAAATCGGCGTCAAGCAGATGGTCACCATCTCGACCAAAGTGCGGAAACTGGACGGTCTGCTCGAGCTCACCGAGCGTTATCCGTCCGTGTTCTGCTCGGTAGGCACGCATCCGAACAGCGCCGATCAGGAGCTGGATATCCAGACCGAGGATCTCGTGCGACTGGCAAACCAGCATGAAAAGATCGTCGCGATCGGCGAGGCGGGGCTCGACTATTTTTACGATACGGTCAAGCCGGAAGACCAGAAAACGGGCTTCCTGCGCCATATCGCTGCCGCTCGCGAAACGCAGCTGCCGCTCGTCATCCATAGCCGCAGCGCCGACGAAGACATGGCGGCGATCCTGACGGAGGAAACAGGGAAGGGGGATTTCCCCTTCATCCTTCATTGTTTCTCCGCCGGCCCTGCCCTTGCCCGCACGGGCGTGGAACTTGGCGGCTATATCTCCTTTTCCGGCATTCTGACCTTCCCGAAGTCGGAAGAGTTGCGCGACATCGCCAAGACGATCCCGCGTGAGCGGCTTCTGGTCGAGACCGACGCGCCGTATCTGGCGCCGAAGCGTTGGCGTGGCAAGCGCAACGAACCGTCCTATGTCGTCAACACAGCAGAGGTGCTGGCGGATACGATCGGTGTCAGCATGGAGCAGATTGCTAAAATCACCACGGCCAACGCTTTCCGCTGCTTCTCCAAGATGACAAGGGTCTGACGGCGTGACCTATCGGCGACGCTTCACCATTTTGGGCTGTTCCTCGTCGCCGGGCGTGCCGCGCATTACCGGCGATTGGGGCGCCTGCGACCCAAGGAACGCGAAAAACCGCCGCACGCGCGCGGCTTTTCTCGTCGAGCAGATCGCACCGGATGGCGGCATCACCACCGTCGTCATCGATACCGGTCCGGATTTTCGCGAACAAATGATTCACGCCGGCGTCAGCTTCATCGACGCGGTACTCTATACTCACGCACATGCAGACCATATTCACGGCATCGACGATCTGCGCGGTTATTTCCATATCTCGAACGAGCGCATCCCGATCTATGCCGACCCGCAGACGATGGATCGCATCCGCGAAGGCTTTCGTTACTGCCTGGAAACGCCACCCGGCAGCAGCTATCCGCCGATCGTCAGGCCGGTTCTGCTAGAAAATCTCGAGAAAAGTTTCACCATCGACGGGGCAGGCGGGCCGATCCGCTTCTGGCCGCACAAGCAACTGCACGGCGATATTCACTCGCTCGGCTTTCGCATCGGCAAACTCGCTTATTGCAGCGATATCAGCGACTTCCCGCCGGAATCGATAGCAAAAGTCGAAAATCTCGACGTCCTCATCATCGATGCTTTGCAGTATCGGCCGCATCCAAGCCACCTGTCACTGGAACAATCCCTCGGCTGGATCGAAAGACTAAAGCCGAAACATGCCATCTTGACCCACATGCATACGCCGCTCGATTATGAAACCGTGCTGGCGGAGACGCCCGACCATGTCGAGCCAGCCTACGATCAAATGCAGATCGAGCTCGACGTGGAGGATGACGATCTATGAGCGAGGACAGCAAGAAGCTTTCAAGCCTGGAACGGGTCGAGCTTGCGGCACGAAACCTGGGTCTCGAAATCTCGATCAAGCGCATGGAGCAATCGACCCGAACGGCCGAGGAAGCAGCCAAGGCAGCCGGCTGTGCCGTGGGCCAGATCGTCAAATCGCTGGTTTTCGTCAATGCGGATACGCATGGACTGACGCTGCTTCTCGTCTCCGGTGCGCACAATGCCGATACAGCCTATATTGCAGCGACTTACGGGATTCGCCTGAAGCGTGCCGATATCGACCGCGTTCGCGATGAGACAGGCTTTGCCATCGGCGGTGTCGGGCCAATCGGCCATCTGGTCGATCTGCCTGTTTTCATAGATGAAAGCCTTCTTGCTTACGATCAGGTCTGGTGCGCAGCCGGACGACCGGACAGCATCTTTGCCTGCAATCCGACGCTGCTGGCGGAAAAGATCGCGGCAAAAGTCATCCGCATCAAGGCTGGCTGACCACGCCGCCATACATGATCCTTGGTTTGAAGCGCTTTAAGAGGCACCACCGTCACGGTAGCTTGGGAGAGCATACTCAGCAGTCTTAGCTGGAAAAATCCATGACGAGGGACTGGCGTCGGCTCTCGAGATTCTCTCTAACCATTTGAGCTATAAGCATAGATGCACCAGACCGATCTGGCAGCATAAGATGTAAGTACGCCAATCGGTTACTTGAGTATTTTAAAAAAATTCCACGAAAACTACTTGATTTGCTGATAAAAATATAGTTTTTTGGCTGCGGGGGACGATCAAGTGAAGCTGACAGCAGCAGCAATACTTGCATTTCTGACGGCAGAGCACTCAAGCTTTGCTGGTGATCTTGAGTTTAACAAAAGCCTAGAATTAGATCCTGGCCTCCAAGGCCTATTATTGAACGACAATATCAGCCGGCTGGGGCCAGGGCAAAAACCCTTCGGAGCATGGTTAGCTGACCCAGCTCAGACAATTAAGTCAGTCACAGATATCGAGGCTATCCGTAAATCGCTTGAAAAATCAGGAATTTCAAACGGTTATGGCTTTAATAGGAAGCTTGTAATCGATCCAAATGACAAAGGGGTAGCACCCGGCAATAATATTTTGGTTCTGGATCCAGCATCACTATACGACGAACAGCAAAAGCTCCAAATTCCACAAGCTGTTGATTTTTTAAGTCGCCTCAATGACCAAGACAAAACTCCTCCTGGATGGAATCCGAAGGAAGGCAATTATTCAATCGTTGGCCCCTGCCGCAACTGCATCATCAATCCGCTCAATCCTCTTGGCGACGATATTCCACTAAATTTGTCGCCACGTATCATGGCTGGTGCTCAACCTACCGAAACCGGCCGGCAGGTTCGAGAGCTGATAGCGAGTGGTGGCGATGATAGCGACTTGCTGGGTTGCAACCTCACGGGTGGGGGGCTCAAGGAGCAAGCGCTGAAGAAGCGACCTCAGTTTTCATCACGACAGTTTCCGGAAGTTGTGAAGCTTTCGATCAAGCAGGATGGAAATGACGGGACCGTTGAAGGCTGCACAGGCACAATACTCGCCGAACACTGGGCTTTGACAGCCGCTCATTGCATCACTGCCAAATGGTCCGCAAAGCACGCTAATAACGAAATTGGTGCGCCTAATGATCAGGACTATATTTTTTCCCCACCTGTGAACGATCAAGCTCTCAAGATCATCGCGGACAATTCGGCTCTATCAGATGTCGACAAAACAAGATTTGCTGACAAAGCGATAATTCATAAGCTTTACGATCGTAGTGGGGGTAGCAATTCGCACGACCTGGCGCTGCTGCATCTGGCAGAGCCATTTGATTCAACATTGTTTCCGGAAGCAGCACTCGCGACTAGATTTTCGGCCAAGGCGACCCTTGCTGGGTATGGAATATCGAACACCAAGGCACCGCTTGGTACTTTTTTCGTTACGTTACCTCCCGCACTGATACAGGACGGTGAACATCTACGCTTAGATCCTACTTTTAGGAATGGAGCGTTCTGTCAGGGGGATTCAGGCGGCCCAGTCTATGTCGGCTTTAACCGCGGCTGCAAAGCAGTGGACCTTTTTGGCGAAAAACGGCCTCGTTCCGTCCAGGGCGTTGTTTCGTACAACATTTTGCGTTCGGAATCGGGGACGGCGGAGGCGTGCCTAGCGTCGAAGGCAATGTACAATCAGGACGTGACTCGACCTGACATCCACGACTGGATCTGTAAGGTGTCGGACGATGAAATTAACGGTTGTAAACAATAACTTATTGGGGGTAAGCGATGAACAGACGCGAACTACTGATTGGCGGAACCGCAAGCGCGCTTTTGGCGACGTTCGGGTTCCCAAAAGCGGCATTTGCTGATGATAATCTGAGTGTCGAACAAACTCTTGCCGCGCTGGAGAGTAGCGATGTGGCGCTTGTTGGAGCCGGGGGAAGCCTTGAAGCCAAGGAACTGCGACAGGCCGGTATTGTAGCTTCGGCAGGCACTTCTAACGCCCGGATGTCAAAGACGCCAATCGCAAAGGAAGCCATTGATCTTATTGTATACTGTGAAGTGACCAGCCCAAAGGCGTATAAGAGATTATACAGCGGGGTCTATTGGCCTGGCGGCAAATCTGGTGCCACGTGCGGCATAGGATACGACGTAGGATATACGAATCGCGATCGGTTATCTGCCGATTGGTCCGGTTATATTCCAGATCGCGACATTGATATCCTGTCCAAAGGCTGCAATCTCGTAAAAAGTAAAGCTAAGAACATTGTAAGCCAGATGAGTTCAGTGCGGATCGAGTACGATATTGCGTACCGGCAGTTTATCGAGAAAGGTGCCCCGAGATACGTTGGGGAAGTGGAAGATATCTTATTCAACACGCGCTTGCTCAGCCCAAAATCATTAGGCGCATTGGTTTCTCTGGATTACAACCGAGGGGCCAGTTTCAAGGCACCACTCGGTAAAAACAAACAGCCGGATCGTTATACTGGGATGCGTAACATATACCGCTATATGGAGAACAAGGAGTTCGACAAGATCCCAGACGAAATTGCCAACATGGCCGATATCTGGAGGGGCGAGCCTGGATCATCGGGTCTGGTGACACGCAGGCTGTTGGAAGCCAAGCTGTTCCGAGAGGGCTTAAGCAACACATGAAATAATCAAGAACATCAACACGGAAGTTCCATAATCTATCTTATCTGACATGATTATGCGGTTGGGGTACATTCCATTTCCAAGTACACCCTGCTCCTGATCGCTGGAGACTCTGCCAGCGTCTTGTCAGCGCTGACAGACCAGAGATGAGCCAATGTCAGACCTTCGGCTGCTCATGCGTTGCGCAATGAATGCCGCCACCGACCTGGCCGACATTATCGATATTGAGCATCACAATCTTACGACCCGGGTAAAGATCGGCCAACGTCGCTTTGGCCTTTTCATCGGCTTCCTTGTCGCCGAATTGGGCGGCGATCACCGCGCCGTTGCAAACGTAGTAATTGACATAGGAAGAGACGAAGTCATCTGCATCGACGCGAATGTCGGAAGGTTCCGGCAAGACGACGAGGCTCAGCTTGCGGCCTTCCGCATCAGTCGCTTGGGCCAGAATATCATGCGTCTCGAAGGCCGAGACCGACCATGGGTCTTCCTTATCCACCTTGTCGCCCATCTGGATCAAGACGACGCCCGGTTTCACAAATCGCGCCAAGGCATCGATATGGTAATCCGTGATGTCGGCGCCCTTGATGCCGGGTGCCCAGACAATCTTCTTCGCGCCCATGGTTTCCAGCAGCATCGCCTCAATCTCGGCCTTGGATCCATGATTTCGGTTCGGATTGATGAAAGTGCTTTCATGCGCGATCAGCGTGCCGTGCCCGTCAGTTTCCACGCCGCCGGCTTCGCCCACCAACCCTGAATCAAAAACCCGGATACCGAGGCGCTCGGCAACTCGAGCGGCGATCTGACCGTCATTGTCATGGACCTGCTTGTTGCCCCAGCCGTTGAAATTAAACTGGCTGAGCGCAATGCTGCCCTTACCGTCGACGACAAAGGAAGGTCCGGAATCCCTGCACCATAGGTCGTCGGTCGGAATATCCCAAAGCTCCACCTTAGCGGAGATGCGTTTTCGAACGGCCGCGTGGTGCTCGGCGGCGGCCATCATGACGACCGGTTCGAAATCGACGATCGCGTTGGCGATCTTGGCGATCGTGCCCTGGAGATCGTAGAGGAAATCGGGGTCATCATAGACTTTCCGATTGTTCGGCCATTGCATGAAGGTGCGCTCATGCGGGTCGGTTTCTTCCGGATACCAGAAACCAGCGCTATCGCTCGTCGTCTTGGCCTCGGCAATACGGGAAAACATGGAGAGGCCACCAGCCAAGGCGGCAGCTCTTAGCAGTGTGCGGCGAGGCATCATCATGGCACCCTTCTCTGCAAGGTTGAATTAGACTATGCGACTTCACGGGAATTTAGGCAACATGGGCGAGTTTGCGGCGCCCATATGACGCCGCCCTCGCCTCAGCATTGGTCGGCGATCTCAAATTACCGAGGTCGAATGCTGGAAACGAGCCCAATGATGTTGCTGCGGGTGTAAAGCTCAGTTGGCCGAGGTTTGCTTGGGCGCGCCTTTGGTCACCGTTGCCGTCGTTGCTGCCGGATTGAGATAGCTGTCCAGGAGGTCGGCCATCTTGTCGTCGCGAATTTCGGCAGTCTTTTCGCCCATGACCACGCCGACGAGGCTGCGACCGTTCTTCGTTACCGATGTCACGAGGTTGTAGCCGGAAGCATCGGTATAGCCGGTCTTGATGCCGTTGGCGCCGGCATAGCGGTACATCAGATTGTTGTGACCGCGCAGTTTCATGCCGCGGAACTTCATGCCGCGCATAGAGAAGAGCTTGAACTCCTCCGGAAAGTCTCGCATCAGCGCAACGCCGAGCGTCGCCATATCGTGGGCGGTCGTGACCTGTTCCGGATCCGGCAGGCCCGATGGGTTTTTGAAGACAGTCTTGCTCATCCCGAGCCGACGGGCCTTTTCGGTCATCATCTTGCCGAAGCTGTCCTCGGAGCCGCTGAGCTGCTCGCCGATGGCAACCGCCGCATCATTGGCCGACAGAACGATGATACCTTCGACGGCCTCGCGCACCGTCACTTTGCGACCGGCGCCGACCGCGAACTTGAAGGGCTCCTTGCTCTCGGCATTCTCCGACATGGTCAATTTCTGATCCCACTTCAGCCGTCCCTGGTGCAGGGCCTCGAAGGCGAGATAGAGCGTCATCATCTTGGTCAGCGACGCGGGAAAATTCAGCTCGTCCTGGTTCGTTGCCTCAAGCACCTGGCCGCTGTGGACGTCGACCACGTAGCTTGCCTGCCCTGCTGCTGCCGCCGAAACGATCCCGAAAAACGATACGGCCGAAATGGCGGTGGCAAGAAGCAAGGAAGTTGTCTTGAGCATGAAACTTTATGGTCTCTTTGATTGAGGTTCCGGACAGCTGCCGTCGCCGAACTGAGCGACGCAGCGGCACACTTTCGAGCGAGATGGATTAGTCAAATCTATGGCGGAAAGAAGAACGGCGCCATAAAAAACGGGACGGGCGCAAATAACCCCCTGCTCTTTTCAGTATCGGCTTGTCTCGATCCGGCCACTCGCTCAAGCTGCGGCGGCATTGTTGTTCCGTGCCAGCAACCATGCGAGGTATTTGGCCATCAAGTCCAGAACCATGACTTGCCGATTTCCTTGCAAGCTTCGCTTCTCGTGATGCCAATATCTTGAAGCTGATCGTCGGTAAGATCGCGCAGATCGCGACGGCTGTGCCGCTTTTCGAAATAAGACCAAACAGCCCAAAATGTGCGCGGCAGGAGCCTCGGCTCGCGCCTGCTCGCGCGCGTGCCTGACATCCCCACCGTCAATCTTTCCACATCGATCGCCATCTGCATGCTCCCAAGCTCGTCACATCGGACATGGCCTCAGGATGCACTGGAGATTACCTCGAATGAAGCTTATTATCCTGATGCAATTCATAAGGAATTCTTCTGATGTTTAGTCTGGATCAACTTGCCGCCTTCGTTAGCGTCGTCGATCTCGGCAGTTTTACCGCAGCGGCAGACAGGATTGGGCTCACCCAACCAGCCATAAGCTTGCAAGTGAAACTTCTGGAAAGACGCCTCGGCGTTCGACTGATCGAGCGAGTGGGGCGGCGGGCGCAGCCATCGCCGGCGGGGATCGAACTGCTCCCGCATGCTCGCCGGATACTCGACGATTGCGCAATGGCGGAAGAAACGATGACACCCTATCGCGAAGGATCGGCCGGACGGGTGAGGATCGGTACAGGCGGCACCGCATCCATCCACCTGCTGCCTCGAGCGATCGCCGCTGCAAAGAAGCACATGCCGGAGCTGGAGATCATCGTACGCGTCGGAAATACCGACGACATATTGCGCGATATCGAAGCAAACAGGTTGGATCTGGCCGTGATCACCCTGCCCGCCTCCGGCCGCTCTCTGGAAATCGAACCGTTCTACGACGACGAGATCCTCGCGGTCGCGCCCAAGGGCAGCTCGATGCCGACTGCCGGTCCGGATGCAGAGTTCATGAGGGATAAGACGCTAATGCTCTATGACGGCGGCAATACGCGACGCATGACCAATGAATGGTTCGCCGCCGCAGGAATCAGGCCCGATCCATCGATGGAATTCGGCAGCGTGGAAGCCATCAAGGAGCTTGTTGCGGCAGGTCTCGGATGGTCGCTGCTGCCAGGCATGGCCTTGAAGAGCGGAAACCTGGATGAACTGACGACATCGCCTGTCAGGCCACGGCTGGTGCGTCAGCTCGGCATGGCGATCCGCCGTGACAAGCATCTGACAAAGGGGATTCGCGAGATCATGAAATACCTTCGCGAATTCCGCGGCCATCGCCCGACCAGCCTCTAATTCGAGCCTGCCTGACAGCCGCCCTGCGCGCCCGCGCGGCATTGTCGAGGCCGATGCATGCAGCGGCCGCGATCTCGCCGATGCCGCTCACGTTTGCAAAAAGGCCGCTCGGAGCGCGTCAAGCGATTTCGATACCGACATGTCATCGGTAACTTTTCGAACACGCAATCTAACGTTGATGCGGCACTTGTGACCGATTGACTCTTGAACGTCGCCACGGAATCGGCAAAATTCATCGTATCAATGTTTCCCCTGAGATACGAACCCGACTCCGGGCCCGCCTCTTTAGAAATTACCTGGATAAAAGCGTGAGCAGCGATTCATCAAGAAGCGCGGCGAAGTCCTTGGCTTCGCGCGCGCATGTCAATGCGGCCGGTTGGGGGCAAGGTCTCTCGACGATCGTGCGGATCACCCATATGACGCTGCGCCATCCCTGGCAGACAAGCTTCGCCATTGGGGCAACTTTTGTGGCTGCAACGTTGCAGTTGATGATCCCTCGCATGCTCGGCCGCGCGGTCGACCAGACGCAGACGGCGGTTGCCGGCGGTGCGGCCGGTCAGATTGCGGAGAGTGCGTTGATGAGCACGGCGCTTCTGCTGCTTGTCATCAGTATCCTGCGCGGCCTGTTCACGATGGTGCAGAACTATTATAGCGAGTCCGTCGGCCACCATATGGGCTACGAGCTCAGGCTCGCCTGCTACGAAAAGATCCAGCAGCTCTCCTTCAGCTTCCACGACAAGGTGCATTCCGGCGATCTCATCACCGTGGGCCTGCTCGATCTGGAAGGCGTGCGCATGTATTTCTCCACTGCGCTCGTGCGAATGTTGCTGCTTGGCATGCTGATCGGCGTCGGCGCCTATATGCTGCTGTCGACGGATGTGGTGCTCGGCCTGCTCGCTCTAAGTTTCGTGCCTTTCGTGGCATGGCGCTCTTCGGTGACGCAATTGCGGCTCCGGGCAACCTGGCTCGACCTGCAGGAGCGCCTTTCGGTGCTGACGCGCGTCATGGAGGAAAATCTCGGCGGCATCCGTGTCGTCCGGGCCTTCGCCGCGCAGTTGCATGAAATCATGAAGTTCGACAGGGCGTCGCAGAATGCCTTGCATCTCGCTCATCGGCGCGTCGGCATCCGCGTCATCAATACCAGTGCGATGAATCTTTCATTCTTCATCTCCATGGGCCTCGTGCTCTGGATGGGTGGCCTGAAAGTGATCGCCGGTGAGATCAGCGTTGGCACCCTCGCCTCCTTCCTGACTTTCATGACCATCCTGCAGATGCCGGTTCGTCAGCTCGGCCTGATGGTCAATGCATTCGCGCGCGCCTCGACCTGCGGCTCGCGTTTGTTCGCTCTCCTGGATCTCGATATTCCGATCAAGGACGCTCCGGACGCCAAGCCGCTTGTCGTGACAGAAGGCACATTGCGTTTCGAGAATGTCAGCTTCAGCTATCCAGGACCGGAAAAACGACAGGTTCTGACCAACATCTGTTTCGAGGCAAAGCGTGGCGAGACGATCGGCATCGTCGGACCGCCCGGCAGCGGCAAGTCCACAATCGCACACCTGATCCCGCGCTTCTATGACGTCACCGGCGGCCGTGTCACGATCGATGGCCAGGATATCCGCAAAGCGACGTTGCAATCGCTGCGGCAGAACGTTGCGGTCGTGCAGCAGGATTCCTTCCTGTTCACGACGAGCATTGAAAACAACATTGCCTATGGCGACCCCTGGGCGAAGGAAACCCGCATCGAGCGGGCGGCAGAGTCGGCGCAGCTTCACAATTACATTCTTGGTCTGCCGGCCGGCTACACCACCGTTGTCGGCGAGCGCGGCGTGTCGCTCTCCGGCGGCCAACGCCAGCGCCTGACCATTGCGCGGACGCTGATGCTGAAGCCCGCCGTCATGGTGTTCGACGATTCCACCGCCGCCATCGATGCGGCGACGGAGCAGCGCATCCGCAGCGCCATGAAACGCTTCGCCCGCGACCGCGTAACGCTCATCGTCGCGCACCGGCTGAGCTCACTGATGCATGCCGACCAGATCCTGTTCATCGAGGATGGCGAAATCGTCGAGCGCGGAACCCACGAACAGCTTCTGGCCGCGGGAGGGCGGTACAAGGCGCTCTACGATCTGCAGGTTCGCCCGGAGGACGATGTCGTCAAGACATCGGGCGAGACGCTCGAAAGAGCGAAAAGGGAGGTCTGACGATGTCGGAAATTACGGAAACCGAGCGCAATGACGTACGCGAAGATGGGCGTCGCCCTCCCCGCGCCGTGGTCGGCTCGCATCGCGTCGAAGAAGAAATCTTCGGCAAGGTCTTCGACAGCAAGATCATCCGTCGCATCTGGGCCTTCGTCAGCCCCTATCGCCGCCAGATCTATATTTCTGTGGTCGCCGTGCTGCTCTTTACCGCGTCACAAATCGTCATACCGCTGGTCATTCGCCATGCGATCGACAACGCCATGGCGCCTGGCGCTATCGACTACTCGGCATTGTGGCTTTCGCTGGCGATCTTCGCAGTCGCGATCCTGGTCAATTACGGCGCGAGCTACGTGCAGGAGACTTATGTCGGCCAGGTCGCCGAAGAGGTTTTGTTCGACATACGCCGTGCGATGTTCGCTCATCTGCAGCGGGTGTCGCTCTCTTTCATGGACAAAACCGAAGTCGGGCGATTGATGTCGCGCCTACAAGGCGACGTTAACTCCATGCAGGAATTCCTTGAAACTTCTGTACTTTCTGTCGGCGACATCGCGTTGCTTTTCGGCATCGTCATCGTCATGCTGTCGCTCGATTTCCGGCTAGGACTGCTGACGCTGTCCGTCATGCCGATCCTCTTTATCGTCCGGCTCTTCTGGCTGCCTAAGGCGCGCGTCGCCTTCATGAATGCGCACGAGACGAATTCCATTACCAACGGTGCTCTGGCCGAAGCGATCCATGGCGTGCGCGCGGTGCAGGGTATGCATCGGCAAGGGGTCAACTTCTCGCTCTTCGACGACAAGGCACATAGCAATCTCCGGGCGCATCTGACCGCGGCGCGCTATGCGCAAATCATGGTGCCGATCGTCGACACGCTGACCGGCATGGCTATGGCGATCGTCATCATCGTCGGCGGCTCGATGGTTCTGAACCACAAGCTGGATGTCGGCATCATGGTCGCCTTCCTGTTTTACATCCAGCGCTTCTTCGACCCGATCCGGTCGTTGACCATGCAGTACTCCGTCATGCAGCGCGCTATGGCTTCGGGCCAGAGGTTGACGGAGGTGCTGGACGTTCCGATCGACATCAAGGATGCGCCTGATGCCAAGGAGCTTTCGCGCGACATGGACGGATCGGTTGAGTTCCGCGATGTCGTCTTCGGCTACAATCCGGAGCATCCGGTGCTGAAGAATGTCAACTTCAAGGTCAATCCTGGCGAAACGGTTGCGTTGATCGGCCCAACCGGTTCGGGCAAATCCAGTTCCATGGCGCTCATCCATCGTTTCTACGATGTCCAGCAGGGCCAGGTGCTGGTGGGCGGTCACGACGTGCGGTCCCTCACTCAGGATTCGCTCGGCAGGCAAATCGCCATGGTGCTGCAAGAGCCCTTCCTGTTCACCGGTTCGGTGCTGGAAAACATTCGCTACAACAAAGACGAGGCGACCCGCGAAGAAATCATCGAGGCGGCAAAGGCGGTCGGGGCGCATGAGTTCATCATGAAGCTGCCTGACGGATACGACACTGTTCTCGGCGAGCGTGGCGGCGGTCTTTCGCTTGGCCAGCGCCAACTCGTGAGCTTTGCCCGCGCGCTCGTCGCCGATGCCAAGATCCTCGTGCTCGACGAAGCCACAGCGAACATTGACAGCTATACCGAGATGTTGATCCAGAAGGCGCTTGTGAAGCTGCTGGAGGGCCGCACGGGCCTCGTCATCGCTCACCGTCTGGCTACCATTCGTGAAGCGGACCGCATCATCGTACTGCAAAACGGCCAGCTGCTTGAAAGCGGCAACCATCATCAGCTGATGGCGAACGGCAAGCTCTATTCGAAGCTCTACAACCTCAACTACGCGTCTTTTGACGACATTCCGGAGGAAGAGGTGTCCGCTTCTGTGCCAGCGGAGTCACGAACCTAGATCGTCATTTGCGGCGACGGTTTCATCTCGTTTGTTCAACCCATCGCGCTCGCGACGGCCCGGGTGCGAACGGGTCTGCGAAATATTGAGTTTCGTGTACCACCCTACCGTCCCGAAATTCCATTATGCTCACCGAGTAGGTTGGGTTGTTGTCATAGGAAAGGGTGAATTCCGTAACCCAGAGGTTCCCAGTGCCAACGATCCGCCGCACTTTGAAGCGTTTGGAATTGGGCTGCGCTATACGGGAGGCTTGAATGTTTTTGCGCCCCCTGATGCGTTCGCTCGACTGCGGATATTCGAGCAGCGCATCCTCTTCGTATATATCGTGCTCAACATCAAAATCATTTGCGTCGGAGGCAGCCCAATGCCGATCTAGCGCTTTTCGAATGTCATCGTCATCCATGTCTGCCATCCCATAATGCGGCCCTTGAAGCCGAAAGAGCACCACACCACGACTGCCTGTGAGAGCCGGCAATCGTCTTGAGCGCCTGTGAAAGCTCCGGAGTTGGACCTATATCACTTTTCGTGCGACGCTGCGTGTGCCTTTGACGGCTTGAATGTCATCGCGCCTGGGCTGCTTCGTTTCAGAGTTGGCTATGGAGGACATAATCAACAATGACCGACAATATTCTCGTTCTCTACGGCTCGTACCGCTCGGATCGCCTTGGCATCCGCCTCGCCAATTATATCGTAGCCGGGCTCCGCGAGCGCGGAAACGATGTGGAACTGATCGATGCCAAAGAAGTCGGCCTGCCGATGCTCGATCGAATGTATAAGGAATATCCCAAAGGCTCGGCTCCCCCGGAAATGGAGAGGCTCGCCGCCAAAATCCGAGAAGCGGATGCCTTTGTCTTCGTTACGGGCGAATATAATTGGGGCATGCAGCCCGGTCTCAAAAACCTGACCGATCACTATCTTGAGGAGTGGTTTTGGCGACCGGCCGCCATCGCCAGTTACTCCGGTGGCCGTCTTTCCGGGGCACACGCGACACCCGCCTGGCATGGCACTTTTTCCGAGATGGGAATGATCGTCATCTCGAGCACCCTCGCCGTCGCCAATATTTCGGCGGCATTGGATGCGGACAATAAGCCTCTCGGAAACGGAGGCGATGCGCTGGCAAGGGCTTTTCCTCGTTTTGCCGACGACCTCGCCTGGTGGACCGAAGCCGCAAAACGGCAGCGCGCCCGCAAGGCGCCCCCTTACTGAGCATCCAGGATCGCTTTGTTACAAATGGTCTGTCGCGAGTTTACGCGACGGCGCAGACTTTAGTGACTTGCATAATGATAGTTACTCATGCTATCCGCCTTGCCATGCAAAGAACCAGCTTCAGCACGTTCAAATGCCCCGCCGCTCGCGCGCTCGAAAGCGTCGGCGATTGGTGGAGCATTCTGATATTACGCGATGCCCTTCAGGGATTGAGCCGGTTCGATGAATTCCAGAAAAATCTTGGCGTCGCGCCGAACATATTGACCCGCCGTCTCAAGCACTTGACGGACGAAGGCTTGTTTGAACGACGGCTCTATAACGAGCGGCCGCCACGTTACGAATATGTGCTGACCGAAAAGGGACGCGATTTCTTCCCCGTGCTGATGGCACTTTTCACCTGGGGCAACAGCCATCTGCCCCCCGAAGAGGTCGCCATGCGGCTTGCCGACGCCAATACCGGCCAAGACCGCCAACCGCTACTCATCGACCGCGTCACCGGCCGAGCCTTTCAGCCGGAAGAGACGATCCTTTTGCCAGGCCCGGCAGCGGACGACGCGGTTCACGAGCGCATCGAGCAGATGAAAGCATGGTTTCTAGGCTTCGACGCCTGACCTCACAGGAGAAAGACATGGATCGTATCGTCGTTACCGGCATGGGACTGGTTTCGCCCTTGGGCGTGGGGGTCGATGCAAGCTGGAAACGGCTCATCGAAGGACGCTCCGGCCTCAGGCTCCTGCCCGAGGAAACGGTCGGCGACCTCGCGGCCAAGGTGGGCGGCGTTGTCCCCGACATCTCCGAGGATGCGGAGGCTGGCTTCGACGTCGATCGCTACGTCCCGGTCAAAGATCAGAAGAAGATGGATCGTTTTATCCTCTTCACCATGGCAGCCGCACAGGAAGCGATCCTTCAGGCCGGCTGGCAGCCGACGGAGACCACCGATCTGGAGCGCACAGCCACAATCATCGCATCGGGCGTCGGCGGTTTTCCCGCTATCGCCGATGCAGTGCGCACGGCTGAAACGCGCGGCGTAAAACGTTTGTCGCCCTTCACCATCCCCTCTTTCCTCGTCAATCTCGCGGCCGGTCAGGTGAGCATCCGCTACGGCTTCAAGGGTCCCCTCGGTGCGCCGGTGACGGCCTGCGCTGCAAGCGTACAGGCTATCGGTGATGCCGCGCGGCTTATCCGCGCCGGCGAAGCCGATATCGCCATTTGCGGCGGTGCGGAAGCCTGCATCGACAAGGTGAGCCTCGGCGGCTTTGCCGCAGCGCGCGCGCTTTCGACCGGTTTCAGCAATCGGCCGGAGGAAGCCTCCCGTCCCTTCGATAACGCGCGCGACGGCTTCGTTATGGGAGAAGGCGCCGGCATGCTCGTCATCGAGACGCTGGAACATGCACTCGCACGTGGCGCCACGCCGCTTGCCGAACTTGTGGGCTATGGAACGGCGGCTGATGCCTACCATATGACCGCCGGGCCGGAAGACGGCGACGGCGCTCGTCGAGCAATGCTCGCGGCCCTGTCTCAGGCACGGATATCGCCGTCCGAGGTCAAGCATCTGAATGCACACGCCACGTCGACGCCAGTTGGCGATCACGGAGAGATGGAAGCCATCAAGACGGTCTTCGGCCGCGAGGGCGCGATCGCCGTCAGCGGCACGAAGGCCGCAACCGGCCACCTCCTCGGAGCAGCCGGCGGCATGGAGGCAATCTTCACCATCATGGCGCTGCGCGACCAGATTGCCCCTCCGACGCGCAACCTGCAGGCTCCGGATGCGGCAGCCGAGGGTATCGATATCGTCGGCGCGACGGCCCGGCCCATGACCATGGAGTATGCGATATCCAACGGCTTCGGTTTCGGTGGCGTCAATGCCAGCGCCCTCTTCCGCCGCTGGCAGTAATCGCTTTCTTAGGGACGGGAAGCACGCTACTCTGATTTCCAAACAGCTGGAGATCGTCGATGCGTGCATTTCCCGTCGCCGCCATGCTTTGCTTTATCTTCGCCTCGACGGCGCAAGCCGAAGACCCCGTGCAGACGGCTCAAGCCCTGATTCAGGCGCAGATTGGCGCTTTTCTGCACAATGATGCCGCGACCGCCTATTCCTTCGCGGCGCCTGGCATCAAGGCGCTCTTTCCAGACAAGGACAGCTTCTTTGCGATGGTGAAGAAGACATATCAGCCAGTCTACCATCCCGGCAATTATGCTTTCGGCAAAAGCCGCGCGATCGACAATGGCGCGGTCGTCTATCAGGAGCTGATGATTACGGGCACAGACGGGAAAGATTGGACGGCAATCTACCAGATAACCCGTCAACCCGATGGCGGTTACAAGATCAACGGCGTGCAGATCCTCCGTAACACGACGAGCGAAGGTATCTAGAGCATGTCGCGCAAAAGTGTGCAGCGGTTTTGCGACTACGACATGCGTGAAATCAAGGAGCTAAAGCGCGTGAAGCGAACCTGAAAGATCGCGACGCGCTTTAGGCTGCCGTCACATATGAAAAACGGCGCGTTCGTTATGAAAAACGAACGCGCCGTTGAAGGGCTTTATGCGACTTTTCTAGCCGCGAATTCTTGGAGACGTTGTTGAAAAATTGGTGTCCTGGAATTCCGGGCGCGGCTGCGGAACAACGACCGTCGAGGCCGGCATCGGCGTTGGAGCCGGAGCCACGAAAGCATTCGCGTCCGTAATCGGACCGGAAATCGCCATCGAGGTGGGTGCCGGCATCGGAACAGGAACAGCTGACGGAATTGCTACCGCCGCAGGTGCTGCCGATATGCTGACCGTCGGGTTCGAAACCGGTGTAAAGGCCGCAACGGTCGTAGCCTGCTGCTGCGGCTGAGTTTCCGGCAAGACGAACGGCGATTGCGACCCGCCCTGGTTGGATACGTAATTCATCGCGACTTCATAGGCGGGCAACGGCGGTGGCGTCTGCAATTCGCCATCACGACCGCGCTTCTCATAGAAGGCGTTTCCGCCGGCTACCGCGACATAATGCATGTTGTCGTAGGGGAAGCGCAGACCCTGGGTGTGAAAGAACATCGCGTCCTTCACCTGCGGGTGGCGTTCACCGCGCAGGAGCTTCGAAGCAGCTACATCCAGATCTTGCTTTGCCTGATCCTTGACCTCTCTGGTCATCACACCCGGCGCGAACTGCTTTTCCTGGCCGACGACGCCACAGATCGTCGGAGGATAAGCCCCAGACGTCAATCGGTTCATCACAACCGTTCCAACAGCCATATAGCCGCCTGGATCAGAGCGAAGTGACTCGAAATACATCGCACGTTCAAGGCAGTCCTTGTCCTTGGCGGTGTAATTGTACGTCACCTTCGCGCCAGGGATAGCCTTCGTCGTATTGCGAGGGGTGGGTGTCGTCTTCTGGGTCGTCGTGCAGCTTGTAGCCGCTAAACCGACAACCAATAGCCCCGAAAGACATGCCCCGAATTTTCGTTGCGCCCTCAACGGCAAGTGCCTCCTATTTTCGGTAGTACAGCCCTTATCGATTAAGAGAATGCGTTTTAGCCGGATTTTTTCAAAATTCCAAGCGGTCACGCAATCAAATCAGCCAATGACATTTTTCAAAGGCGGATGGACCGTTTATTCCGATTCGCTATTTTTCCCAATGCTTTATTGTTGCAAAGTTCATTTCGGGGCATGCCTGGAGACAAATAAAACCTGGGGAACAAGCCTGTCCCAAGCAGCCCGAATGATGTTCTTTAGGAATAGCAATCAATCGATAATAAAAGATTTACCACATATGCAAGCTCCATGCGCCAACCCACCTCGACGAGGATTCGCCCAGGCGCGAAGCAATAAAACGACCAACTGCCACGTATCTCAGCGGGCGGCTTCCAGATTTCGCAGCCTGCCGATCTCGCCCGTTCGAACAAAATATCGACCGCCTCACGAGAGGGCTGCATGAAGCCGATATGATAGGTGTTGCGGCCAACAGACACGCTGTCGGCGCCACCGAATTTCGCCACCGCCCGACTGATGACCAGCTCAAGCCCAGCGTCATCTCGCAGAATAGCAAGGCCATTTGCGCCGCGCGTTTGGACCTCGGTCAGGCCGAAAACCGAAACAAAGAAATCCCGAGTCGCAGCAACGTCGGGAACGTGAAGATCTAAGTGATTCAATCGCATCACAGCTCCAGGAGGCTTCCCCGCGGAGTCGTGTCGGTCGAAACGGACTACGCCAACGCGGAGCACTCGACCACTATGGCCAAGTTCCGCGTCGCGGGCTCTCACGCCGATGGCGAGGAGCAGAACTTCCGGATGGAAGGGGTCGGGCCTACCGAGACCGACCCTGCCTTTTTCGACAGGCTTTGATTAGCGCGAAATCGCGATGGGAGCAAGATTGCCGAACGACGCCTTCAGCGTCGTCGGATCATACAGGCTCGAGATCGCCCCTCGCCCAGTTTTCCTGAGTCTCGGCCATGAAATCGGCAAAGCGGCCCTCGGCAATCGCCTGGCGGATGCCCTGCATCAGCTCCTGATAGTAGGCGAGATTATGCCAGGAGAGCAGCATCCCGCCGAGTGCCTCGTTGGCGCGGACAAGATGATGGAGATAGGCGCGGGAGTAATCACGCGAAGCCGGGCAGCTGGACTGGTCGTCCAAGGGACGCATATCTTCGGCGTGGCGGGCATTGCGGATATTGACCTTGCCGCGCCGTGTGAAGGCCAATCCGTGACGGCCCGAACGCGTAGGCATAACGCAGTCGAACATGTCGATGCCTCGGGCGACGGACTTCAGCATATCGTCCGGCGTGCCGACGCCCATCAAGTAACGCGGCTTTTCCGTCGGCAACTCGGGAAGCGTGATATCGAGCATGCGCAGCATGACTTCCTGCGGTTCGCCAACGGCGAGGCCGCCGACTGCATAGCCTTTCAGGTCCATGCCGCTCAATGCCTGCGCGGAGCGAACGCGCAGCTCAGGAACGTCGCCGCCCTGCACAATGCCGAACATCGCCTTGCCCGGCTGGTTGCCGAAGGCAACCTTGCAGCGTTCAGCCCAGCGCAGCGACATTTCCATGGCGCGCTCGATTTCCTTTGGCGTCGCCGGCAAGGCGACGCACTCGTCGAGCTGCATCTGGATATCGGAATCGAGCAAGCCCTGGATCTCGATGGATCGTTCCGGCGACATGTGATGCAGACTGCCGTCCACATGCGACTTGAAGGTAACGCCCTTTTCGTCCAGCTTGCGCAGTCCGGAGAGCGACATCACCTGGAAGCCACCTGAATCAGTCAGGATCGGATGCGGCCAGCGGATCAGTTCGTGCAGTCCGCCGAGACGGGCAACACGTTCAGCGCCCGGGCGCAGCATCAGGTGATAGGTATTGCCAAGAATGATGTCGGCACCGCTCTCGCGCACCTGATCCAAATACATCGCCTTGACCGTGCCGACAGTGCCTACAGGCATGAAGGCCGGCGTGCGGATCGCGCCGCGCGGCATGGAGACTTCACCGAGACGCGCACCGCCATCGGTCTTCTTCAATTGAAACTGGAAGCTTTCGCTCATCTCGTCCTAGTCTTTCCGGTGGAGCAGGCTGCCATCGCCATAGGAATAGAAGCGATAGCCCGTCTCGATAGCATGGGTATAGGCCGCGCGCATCGTATCGAGGCCGGCAAAGGCCGATACGAGCATGAACAGGGTCGAGCGCGGCAGGTGGAAATTGGTCATCAACATGTCGACTGCTTTGAAACGGTAGCCGGGCGTAATGAAAATGCCCGTAGCACCCTGCCAAGGCTGGATGGTGCCATCATCAGCGGCGGCACTTTCGATCAATCTCAGCGATGTTGTCCCGACGCAGACAATGCGCCCGCCCCTCGCCTTGACGGCATTCAGGCTAGCCGCAGTCGCTGCATCGACGTAGCCGATCTCGAAATGCATCTTGTGATCGTCGGTGTCATCAGCTTTGACGGGCAGAAAGGTGCCGGCGCCGACATGCAGCGTCACGAAATGCCGCTCGACACCCATGGCATCAAGCGTTGCAAACAGCGATGGCGTGAAATGCAGACCGGCGGTGGGGGCTGCAACCGCGCCCTCTTCACGCGCATAGATCGTCTGATAATCGGCGCGGTCGCGCTCGTCCTCCGGGCGCTTGGCGGCAATATAGGGCGGAAGGGGGATATGGCCGACTGCAGCGATCGCCTCATCCAGCGACGGGCCTGAAAGGTCGAACTGCAGCGTGATCTCGCCGCCCTCGCCCTTTTCCTCTACCGTCGCGTCGAGAGTTCCGAGCACACAGACGTTCTCGCCATGGCCAAACTGGATGCGATCACCGATCTTGATACGCTTGCCCGGCTTGGCGAAAGCCTTCCAGCGATCGGGTGCAACCCGCATATGCAAAGTCGCCGAGACCTGCTGGCCCGGCGCTCCTTCACGGTGACGAATACCTTCCAGCTGCGCCGGTATCACCTTGGTATCGTTGAAGACCAAGGCATCGCCAGGACGCAGGAAGGAAGGAAGATCGCGCACCTGATGGTCGCTCAGCGTGTTGGCGCCATGGTTCGGATCGACAACGAGCAGGCGCGCGCTGTCGCGCGGCTCGGCAGGCCTGAGCGCTATCAGCTCGTCCGGCAGGTCGAAATCGAAAAGATCAACACGCATCTACTTCATCCAGGCAAAGCGAAACCCGCCCCTCACGCCTGAGGCGCAAGAGGCGGGTTTCAGGAATAATCACGATCAGACGTCGGCGGCAACCCGCGCGGATACGATCGAATCCGGATCCTTCACCGGCTCGCCGCGCTTGATCTTGTCGACATTCTCCATGCCGGAGATGACCTGGCCCCAAACGGAGTACTGCTTGTTCAGCCAGGGAGCATCGGTAAAGCAGATGAAGAACTGCGAGTTGGCCGAGTTCGGGTTCTGCGAACGGGCCATGGAGCAGGTGCCGCGGGTGTGCGAGGTGGCGGAGAATTCAGCCTTCAGGTCCGGCTTGGACGAGCCGCCCGTACCGGCGCGAGCCGTATTGCCGCCGACCTTACCATGCTCGACATCGCCGGTCTGAGCCATGAAGCCATCGATAACACGATGGAAAACAACGTTGTCATAGGCCTTTTCGCGCGCAAGTTCCTTGATGCGGGCGACATGCTCAGGCGCGACCTGCGGCAGAAGCTGAATGACAACCTGGCCCTTGGTGGTTTCCAGGATGAGGGTGTTTTCTGGATCCTTGATCTCAGCCATGTTCGTTTCCTCTTCTCTCTTCTTGATTGCAGATGATCCCGAAGGCCATTGTGCTTTCGGGATCAAGTCCGTGAAATTACTTCTTGGTGACAGTGACCTTGATCATCTTGTCAGGATTGCTCACTTCACCGTTCTGGCCTTGGCCGCGCTTGATCTTGTCAACGAGTTCCATGCCGGAGATGACCTTGCCGACGACCGTGTACTGGCCGTTCAGGAAATCGCCGTTGGCAAACATGATGAAGAACTGCGAGTTGGCGGAATTCGGATCCTGGGCGCGCGCCATGCCGACGGTGCCGCGGGTAAACGGGGTCTTTGAGAACTCAGCCGGAAGGTTCGGCAGATCGGAACCGCCGGTGCCGGCCTTGTTCGCATCATAGCCCTTGGTGGTGTTGCCATATTGAACGTCGCCGGTCTGGGCCATGAAACCATCGATAACGCGATGGAACACGACATTGTCGTATGCACCCTTCTTCGCCAGCGCCTCGATCTGCGCGACATGCTTCGGAGCGACCTCCGGCATCAGCTGAATGACGACCGGGCCGTCCTTTAGCTGGATCGTCAGAAGATCGGCGGCCGCAGCCGAGATTGCGCTACCTGCGAAGGCAGCGAGGCTCAAAGCGCCTGCCATTGCGATATGAAAAAGTTTCATGGGTGCTCCGTTCGGAAATGAATTTGGGCTCAGCTTTTGGTGCTGGTCGTATCTTTTAGTTTGCTCGTCAAGGCTTCCAGAACCGCCGGCGGCACGAAGGCGCTGACATTGCCGCCCATGGATGCGATCTGCCGCACCAATGTGGCGGTAATGGGCCGGGAAGCCGTGCCGGCGGGGAGAAACAGTGTCTGGATGTCCGGCGCCATCTGCCGGTTCATGCCCGCCATCTGCATCTCGTAATCGAGATCGGTGCCATCACGCAGACCACGCACCAGCAAGGTCGCTCCGTGGGCGCGCGCGGCATCGACGACCAGATTGTCGAAGGCAACAACTGAAATATCGACTGCCTTTTGCGGCAAGGCATCAGAAAGCGATCTGCGGATCAGTTCCGCCCGCTCGTCGAAAGAAAAAAGCGGCATCTTGCCTGGGTGAATGCCGATCGCGACAATAACCTTGGAGGCGACATTCAGCGCCTGCACGAGGACATCCAGATGTCCGTTGGTCATCGGGTCGAAGGATCCGGGATAAAAGGCTGTCGTCATACCAAGCCGGCTCGTTGTTTCGACGCCTTTTGTCACGGATGGGGCCGTATCGCAAGTCATTTACAACCCGAGGCTCAGCGCTGAACCGTAGATGAACACGGTGTTCAAGCCTGTTTCAGATCGAAAATGCTTTAGTGGCACCAACATCGAGACGGGCTTGTTTCAGCGGCCCGTTACCACCGGCTCAAGGAATGTCCCGCCATGTTGGTCTTCATTATTACTGGCGCCATCGTCTGTTCATTTTTCGTCGAATACCTCGTTCAGCTTTTCGCCGAAAAATTCGAGGTCGAGTGGGTCTCCGCCGGAAATCCCGAGAAAAACATGGATTCCGCCCAAGAAATAATCAGCGCCATGCGCAAAACGCATCGCGAATCTGAACGCCAGATGAACGAGGCATTCAAAGTCGCTTCAGGAGCGCATTGCTAGATACCCCTCAACATCGGCGGAACCATTTGCAAACCGCCGCGTTTAAACTTCGAACTCAGATTGCACAGTGCGGCAAGAAGGAAGATGAGCATGTCCCACAAGATCACCCTGATTAACGCTGTTTGGATGACCATGATTACGGGAATGCTCGCGGCTACCATCGCGCTCTACGATCACACACCAGACCAGTCGAAGGTCTATGGTCCCTTTGCTTCGGCTCGTAACTTCGTCGCTTCGAGCCAGTATTAAGGGATCTGAACGCTAATCCCACTAAAGGAGGGAGCGATCATGTTCACGATTTTGACGGTGCTTACGCTTTTCATCAGCATCATGTTTGTCGTCTCGGTTGCATCCACGATCTCGGCGCTCCATCGCGAGAGCGAAGAGAACAAGAGATTGCATAAGCATCACAAGACGTTCTGATCTCAGAGCGTCGGTCACCCCTCCCAAGTGCTTGGCCAAACTGAAGCCGGACGCCACAAGCGTCCGGTTTTTTTTGGTTCAGCGAGTGTCCTGCCTCAATATTATGAGCCATCAAAAGATTTAGGTTGCCGCAACAGCCTGATTTTGCGAGGTAAAGCGCACCACGCGCTGCGCTCGCGGCGTCGATGCCTACACTCGCCGAGGAGCAGCATGCGCATCGTTCTTACAGGCAGCTCCGGCCGGCTCGGCCGCTCCATATTCAATGCTCTCGCCGCAAGCCACGCGGTCACGGGGATCGATCGATCGCCGTTCTCGACAACGCATCTGGTCGGAGATTTCACCGACAAATCCATCTTGCAAGAAGCGCTGAGCGGCGCCGACGCCATTATCCACTGCGCGGCGCTCCACGCGCCCCATGTCGGCGTCGTCTCCGATGATGAATTTTGGCGCGTGAACGTCGAGGGAACGCGACTTCTGGCTGAAGCCGCGTTGTCCTGCGGCATTAGGCGGTTCGTCTTCACCAGTACCACGGCGCTTTACGGCCATGCTGTGACACCGGGCCGATGCTGCTGGATCGACGAACTGACGGTGCCGCAGCCAAAGAGTATTTATCATCGGACAAAGCTCGCGGCCGAACACGCCCTGGAGACTGTTGCTTTCACCGAATTGCAGGTACGCGTTTTGCGCATGTCTCGCAGTTTTCCGGAGCCAGCCAATGCAATGGCATCCTATCGCCTGCATCGGGGTATCGACATCCGTGATGTTGCCGCGGCCCATGCGATGGCCTTGACGAATGGCGGCGACCAGTTTCAGCGGCATATCATTTCAGCCGGAACGCCCTTCAAGCCGGAAGATTGCGAAGGCCTTGCCACTGACGCGGCTTCCGTCATCAGGCTCCGCGCGCCCGCACTTGCCGCCGAATTCGACCGGCGAACCTGGTCGTTGCCGCAAACCATCGACCGCATCTATGCCTCTGCTTCCGCAGATCGCGTCCTCGGATGGCAGTCCCGTTTCGGTTATGGTGAGGTGCTCGCGCAGTTGGACCGAGAAAGTCTGGAAGTTTTACCGGCCTTTTCGCCGATCAACGGGCGACCGGAGTAAAGCGCCCTCAACTATCCCGGATCCCCCGCGATATCAGCGCATGATCAAAAAGAAATCGCAGAAATCCGCCTTTCAAAGCGAGCTTCTGCGATTGCAACAGCTTCATTTTAGGCAAACGGCGGACTTTTGTCCGCCGTCATTCGATGCCGCGATCCTATTCCTCGCCAGCGCCCTCAGCTTCACCGGCTTCGCCGTTGATAGCCTCATCTTCGCCGCCGGTATCGTCATCGCTTTCCGGCTCGCTGATGCGTTCGACGGATACGACCTTCTCGTCCTTGGCAGTCGAGAAGATGGTAACGCCCTTGGTGGCGCGGCTGGCGATGCGAATATCGCCTACGGGAACGCGGATCAACTGGCCGCCATCGGAGACGAGCATGATCTGATCGGCGTCCTCGACCGGGAAGGCGGCAACGAGTTCGCCGATCTCACCGGTCTTCGACGTATCGGTGGCGCGAATACCCTTGCCGCCACGGCCGGAGATGCGGAAGTCGTAGGACGAGGAGCGTTTGCCGAAGCCCTTTTCCGACACAGTCAGAATGAACTGCTCCAGTGCCTTCAACTCTTCATAACGCTCGTCGTTCAACTGTCCCTCTTCGGTGACTTCCTCGCCGACCAGCGCGATTTCCTCATCTTCGCCGGTCGCAGTGCGGCGCTCCGTAACGGAACGCTTGAGGTAGGCGGCGCGCTCCCAAGGCTCGGCATCCACATGGCGAACGATCGTCATGGAAATGATGCGGTCGCCGGAGGCCAGGCTGATGCCGCGGACACCGATGGAGTTGCGGCCGGCAAAGACGCGCACGTCCGAAACCGAGAAGCGGATGCACTGGCCAAGCGCCGTCGTCATCAGCACGTCGTCATGCTCGGTGCAGGTCTCGACGGAGAGGATTTCGTCGCCCTCCTCCTCGAGCTTCATGGCGATCTTGCCGTTGCGGTTCACCTGCACGAAGTCCGACAGCTTGTTGCGGCGCACGGTCCCGCGCGTCGTCGTGAACATCACGTCGAGATTATCCCAGCTGTCCTCATCCTCGGGCAGCGGCATGATCGTGGTGATGCGTTCGCCGGGTTCCAGCGGCAGCATATTGATCAGTGCCTTGCCGCGCGAGGTCGGTGTGCCGATTGGCAGACGCCAGACCTTCTCCTTGTAGACGATACCGCGCGACGAGAAGAACAGAACCGGTGTATGCGTGTTGAGAACAAATAGCCGGGTAACGAAATCTTCGTCGCGCGTCGTCATGCCCGAGCGACCCTTGCCGCCGCGGCGCTGCGCGCGATAGGTCGTCAGCGGCACGCGCTTGATGTAGCCAAGGTGCGAAACGGTGACGACCATGTCCTCGCGAGCGATCAGGTCCTCGTCGTCCATCTCAAGGCCGCCGTCGACGATTTCGGTACGACGCGGCGTGCCAAACTCGTCGCGAACAGCTGTAAGCTCTTCTTTTACAATGGCTTGGATGCGTAGACGCGACGACAGAATGTCAAGATAATCCTTGATCTCGGCGCCGATCTGATTGAGTTCCTCGTCGATTTCGTCGCGGCCGAGGGCGGTCAGGCGAGCCAGTCGCAATTCGAGGATGGCGCGGGCCTGTTCTTCCGAGAGGTTATAGGTGCCATCTTCGTTGATGCGGTGGCGCGGATCGTCGATTAGCCGGATAAGAGATTCGACGTCCGCCGCGTTCCAGCGGCGCGTCATCAACTCTTCGCGGGCCGATTGCGGATCCGGCGCCTGGCGAATAACGCGGATGACTTCGTCGATATTGGCGACAGCGATCGCCAAGCCAACCAAGACGTGAGCGCGATCGCGCGCCTTGCGCAGAAGGTATTTGGTGCGGCGGCTGATGACTTCCTCACGGAACGCCACGAATGCGCGCAGCATGTCCATCAGGTTCATCAGCTCGGGCTTGCCGCCGTTCAACGCCACCATGTTGCAGCCGAACGACGTCTGCAGCGGCGTATAGCGATAGAGCTGGTTCAGGATGACGTCGGCATTGGCATCACGCTTCAGCTCGACGACGACGCGATAACCCTGACGGTCCGACTCGTCGCGAAGGTCCGAAATGCCCTCGATACGCTTTTCACGCACGAGCTCGGCCATCTTCTCGATCATCGAGGCCTTGTTCACCTGGAAGGGGACTTCGGTGATGATGATCTGCTCGCGATCGCCGCGCATCGGCTCAATCGTGGCGACACCGCGCATGATGACAGAGCCACGCCCTGTCTCATAGGCAGAACGGATGCCGGCACGGCCGAGGATTTTCGCACCGGTCGGAAAATCCGGACCAGGGATGATCTGCATCATCTCGGGTAAATCGATTGCCGGATTGTCGATCAATGCGATACAGCCGTCGACCACTTCCGTCAGGTTGTGCGGCGGAATATTCGTCGCCATGCCGACGGCGATGCCGCCCGAGCCGTTGACGAGCAGATTGGGGAAGCGAGCCGGCAGAACTTTGGGTTCTTCCGAAGTGGCATCGTAGTTTTCCTGGAAATCGACGGTTTCCTTGTCGATATCCTCGATAAGCTCGTGGGCTACCTTCGTCAGGCGCGATTCCGTGTAACGCATCGCTGCCGGCGGATCGCCGTCGATCGAGCCGAAATTGCCCTGCCCGTCGATGAGCGGCACGCGCATGGACCAGTTCTGCGCCATGCGGACCAAGGCGTCATAGATCGAGGCGTCGCCGTGGGGATGGTATTTACCCATGACGTCGGCGACCGGACGGGCCGACTTCACATATTTGCGGTTCCAGTGATAGCCGCTCTCATGCGAGGCGTAGAGGATGCGTCGATGAACAGGCTTGAGACCATCGCGAACATCGGGAAGTGCGCGGCTGACGATCACGCTCATGGCGTAATCGAGATACGACCGCTGCATTTCCTCCATGATGGAAATCGGCTCGATGCCTGGCGGGAGCTTCCCGCCGCCGGGTGGTGTTTGCTCAGTCAAAACAGATCACGATCTCTTTTAGAATCACTGCGAAATTTATAGCCGAAAGGCCCGGCAAGCGCCAATTTGGGCCGAGGTTTTGAACAGGCTTTTGCCTCTTTAAGCCATGAAATCGAACATTTCCGTGGCGCAACCTGCCTATAGCCGTGCATTACGCTTTGCGAAAGCACATTCCTCGCATAACAATGGCGGATAACAACCAAAGAACAGTCCCCGGGGAACATATGGCAAGTGCGGATACGCTGATCAATGCCTTCACGACTCTGCTCGTAACTGTCGATCCGCCGGGGCTAGCGCCGCTCTTCATCGGCCTGACGGCGGGCATGAACCGCTCCGAGCGCAAGCAGGTCGCCCTGCGCGGCTCGCTGATCGCGTTCTTCATTCTGGCGGCCTTTGCTCTCTTCGGCGCAAGCGTCCTCGGCGTCCTCGGCATCTCCATCGGAGCCTTTCGCATCGCCGGCGGTCTGCTGCTGTTCTGGATCGCCTTCGAGATGGTGTTCGAGCGGCGACAGGACCGGAAGGAAAAGACGACGGAAGTCGCGATCACAAAGGATCACATCCGCAACATCGCAGTCTTTCCGCTTGCCCTGCCCCTGATCGCAGGTCCGGGCGCGATCTCGGCAACAATCCTGCTGGCGGGTTCGCTGCAGACGACACTCGATCGTGCCCAGTTGATCGGCGTCATCGCCGTCAATCTGGCCCTTGTCTTCGCCGCCCTCGCCATCTCCGACAGGCTCGACCGCATGCTCGGTGCCACCGGCCGCGCCATCCTGACCCGCCTGCTCGGCGTCATCCTCGCCGCGCTCGCCGCACAATTCGTCGTCGATGGCGCAAAGGCCGCGCTGGCCCTTTCATGAAAAAAGCCTGCCGTTGAAGGCAGGCTTTCAAAAAACCAACTGCTTGCGGTGAAATCTCAGAACGGAATGTCGTCGTCCAGATCACGCGAGAAATTACCGCCACCGGCGGCCGGGCTGCCACCGCCGCGGTTGCCGCCTCCGCTACGCGAAGCGCCTTGCGAGGACGACTGGCCGTAGTCGTCGCCACCATAATCGCCGCCGTAGCCGCCACCGAAGTCACCGCCGCCGCGACCACCACGGCTGCCGCCTTCCGAGCCGCCGCCTTCTCCACGTCCATCCAGCATCGTGAGGGTCGAATTGAAGCCCTGCAGCACGATTTCGGTCGAATACTTGTCCTGGCCGTTCTGATCCTGCCATTTGCGTGTCTGGAGCGCGCCTTCGATATAAACCTTGGCGCCCTTCTTCAAATATTGCTCTGCGACCTTGCAGAGGCCTTCATTGAAGATGACCACACGGTGCCATTCCGTCTTTTCCTTGCGCTCTCCGGAATTGCGGTCGCGCCAGGTTTCGGAGGTTGCGATGTTCAGGTTGGCAATCGGGCGACCGTCCTGCGTGCGGCGGATTTCAGGGTCCGCACCGAGATTTCCAATCAGAATTACCTTGTTCACACTACCGGCCATGACATCACCCTATTTGCCGCCCATCGACGGCTGCTAAATTTTATCGGCACACCTTAGACCATTGCCGTCATCAGGTGTTGTTCCAGCACTGCCAGAGACATCTTCATCCACAAAGAAATGTCCAAAGGCAATTTTGTTCTTTCTTTGTTCTAATTTGTCTTTATGATCGTGTCAACGGAATCGAAAACCCGGCTCCAACCTTTCATTTCAGCCTCGACTTGCAGGCTGACATCACTAAATAAAGGCAGACTCCAAGGGACCTGCATACGACGATGAGCGAACTGAAGACTATTTCCATACGTGGTGCGCGCGAGCATAATCTCAAGGGCATCGATCTCGACCTGCCGCGCAACAAGCTGATCGTCATGACCGGGCTTTCGGGCTCCGGCAAGTCGTCGCTTGCCTTCGACACGATCTATGCCGAGGGGCAGCGGCGTTATGTCGAAAGCCTTTCGGCCTATGCGCGCCAGTTCCTCGAGATGATGCAGAAGCCGGATGTCGACCAGATCGATGGTCTATCGCCGGCGATTTCGATCGAGCAGAAGACGACATCGCGCAATCCGCGCTCGACGGTCGGCACGGTTACCGAAATCTACGACTATATGCGCCTGCTATTCGCGCGCGTCGGTGTACCCTATTCGCCGGTTACCGGCCTGCCGATTGAGAGCCAGACGGTCAGCCAGATGGTCGACCGCGTTCTCGCCTATGAGGAAGGCACTCGCCTTTATATTCTTGCGCCGCTCGTGCGCGGGCGTAAGGGCGAATACAAGAAGGAACTGGCCGAGCTCATGAAAAAGGGCTTCCAGCGCGTCAAGGTCGACGGTCAGTTCTACGAGATCGCCGACGTGCCGGCGCTCGACAAAAAGTACAAGCACGACATCGACGTCGTGGTCGATCGTATCGTCGTGCGGCCCGACATGGCGGCGCGCCTGGCGGACAGCTTCGAAACGTCGCTGCGGCTCGCGGATGGCCTTGCCGTCGCGGAATTCGCCGACAAGCCTTTGCCGCCCGAGGAAACCGCTGCCGGCGGCTCGGCCAACAAATCGTTGAACGAGACGCACGAGCGCGTCTTGTTCTCGGAGAAGTTCGCCTGCCCGGTTTCCGGCTTCACCATTCCGGAAATCGAACCGCGCCTGTTCTCGTTCAACAATCCCTTCGGTGCCTGCCCTTCCTGCGACGGCCTGGGCTCGCAACAGAAGATCGATCGGGATTTGATCGTGCCGGAACCGGAGCGCACGCTGCGTGACGGCGCAATTGCTCCCTGGGCTAAATCCAGCTCTCCCTATTACAACCAGACGCTCGAAGCGCTCGGCAAGCATTATGGTTTCAAGCTCGGTAGTCGCTGGAACGAGTTGTCTGAAAAAGCCCAGGACGTCATCCTGAACGGCACGGAAGACAAGATCGAGTTTCACTATGCCGACGGTGCGCGCTCCTACACGACGCACAAGAATTTCGAAGGCATCGTGCCGAACCTCGAACGCCGCTGGAAGGAGACGGATTCCGCCTGGGCGCGCGAGGAAATCGAGCGCTTCATGTCAGCCGCGCCCTGCCCCGCCTGCAACGGCTATCGCCTCAAGCCGGAAGCCTTGGCTGTTAAGATCGACAAGCTGCACATCAGCCAGGTGGCGGAAATGTCCATCCGCATCGCTCGAGACTGGTTCGAGGCGCTACCGGGCACCTTCACCGACAAGCAGAACGAAATCGCGGTCCGCATTCTCAAGGAGATCCGCGATCGCCTGCGCTTCCTGAATGACGTCGGCCTCGAATATCTGAGCCTGTCACGCAATTCCGGTACGCTTTCGGGCGGCGAGAGCCAGCGCATCCGGCTGGCATCGCAGATCGGTTCGGGCCTGACGGGGGTTCTCTACGTTCTCGACGAGCCCTCGATCGGCCTGCATCAGCGCGACAATGCCCGCCTTCTGGAGACGCTGAAGCATCTGCGAGACATCGGCAACACCGTTATTGTCGTCGAGCATGACGAGGATGCGATCCTGACGGCCGACGACGTCGTCGATATCGGTCCGGCGGCCGGCGTGCATGGGGGGCAGGTGGTGGCGCATGGCACGCCGAATGACATCATGGCGAACCCGAAGTCACTGACCGGTAAATATCTCTCCGGCGAGCTTGGCGTGCCCGTTCCCGAAGAGCGGCGCAAGCCTAAGAAGGGCAAGGAAATCAAGGTCGTCGGCGCAAGAGGCAACAACCTCAAGAATGTCACAGCTTCCATTCCGCTCGGCGTCTTCACGGCAGTGACCGGTGTATCCGGTGGTGGCAAGTCGACGTTCCTGATCGAGACACTCTATAAATCGGCTGCACGCCGCGTCATGGGCGCGCGCGAAATCCCTGCCGATCACGACCGCATCGACGGTTTTGAGCATATCGACAAGGTGATCGATATCGACCAGTCGCCGATCGGCCGCACGCCGCGCTCGAACCCGGCGACCTATACGGGCGCCTTCACCCCGATCCGCGACTGGTTTGCAGGCTTACCCGAAGCCAAGGCGCGCGGCTATCAGCCCGGCCGCTTCTCCTTCAACGTCAAGGGCGGCCGCTGCGAGGCCTGCCAGGGCGACGGCGTCATCAAGATCGAGATGCACTTCCTGCCCGACGTCTATGTCACCTGCGACGTCTGCCACGGCAAGCGCTACAATCGCGAAACGCTCGACGTTACCTTCAAGACCAAGTCTATCGCCGACGTGCTCGACATGACGGTCGAGGAAGGCGTCGATTTCTTTGCAGCCGTTCCCGCCGTGCGCGACAAGCTGCAGAGCCTGAAGGATGTCGGTCTTGGCTATATCAAAGTGGGGCAGCAGGCCAATACGCTTTCGGGTGGCGAGGCGCAGCGCGTTAAGCTAGCCAAGGAACTGTCGAAGCGATCGACGGGCCGCACGCTCTACATTCTCGACGAACCAACGACCGGACTACATTTTCACGACGTCGCCAAGCTTCTGGAAATGCTCCACGAGCTGGTCAATCAGGGCAATTCGGTTGTCGTCATCGAGCACAATCTCGAAGTCATCAAGACGGCCGACTGGATCCTCGATTTCGGTCCGGAGGGTGGTGACGGCGGCGGCGAGATCGTTGCTGTCGGAACGCCAGAGACCATCGTCAAGGAGAAGCGCTCCTACACGGGGCAATTCCTGAAAGAGCTGCTGGAGCGTCGGCCGATGAAGAAGGTTGCTGCGGCGGAGTGAATTTCACCCGATAAACGTCCATGGAGGAGAGAATGACCAAAGCGGGCGAAATCCGCACAGGCATCGGCGGCTGGACTTTTGAGCCTTGGCGCGGGACCTTCTATCCCGATACGCTGAAGCAGAAGGACGAGCTTAATTACGCCAGCCGTCAGCTGAAGGTAATCGAGGTCAATGGCACCTATTACAGCACGCAGAAACCGGAAGTCTTCGCAAGATGGGCTGCCGACGTTCCTGACGGGTTTATCTTCTCGCTGAAGGCGACACGCTTCGTCACCAATCGCAGGGTTCTGTCCGAAGCCGGTGAATCGATGCAGAAGTTTCTGGAGTCCGGCATCAGCGAGCTTGGCGACCATCTTGGCCCGTTGCTCTGGCAGTTCGCGCCGACGAAGAAATTCGATCCGGACGATTTCGAGGCATTCCTCAAATTGCTGCCGACCAAACAGGATGGCCTCGCGCTGAGGCACGTCGTTGAGGTTCGGCACGATTCCTTCAAGGTGCCGGAGTTCATCGCACTGCTTGAGAAATACAATATCGCACCGGTCTGCGCCGAGCATTTCGAGTATCCGATGATCGCGGATGTCACCGCCAATTTCGTCTATGCCCGACTTCAGAAGGGCTCGGACGACATCAAGACCTGCTATCCGGAGAAAGACCTGAAGGCCTGGGCCGATCGCCTGAAAACATGGTCCGGCGGCAAGGTGCCGGACGATCTGCCGTTGATCGATGCAGGCCGCAAGGTCAAGGTCGAGCCTCGCGATGTCTTTGCCTTCATGATCCACGAAGGCAAGGTAAACGCACCTCCAGGCGCGATTGCCCTGCAGCAAGAGGTCGCGAAATAGCGACTAGAGCGTTTGCGTTTTTCTTTGAATCACGAAAACGCTCTATCTCTTTGTTTTTTACGCATTCCGAACGGAAAACCGCTGCGCACTTTTCCTGGAAATGCTCTAAAGCGGCCTGACGCTGGCGACAAGGTCTTCGGCCGTCAGCCCTTTGCCGGCATGCTGGCCAGCCAGCCCGTGCAGCCAAACGCCAGCGGCGGCGGCTTCAAATACCGGCGCCCCTTGCGCCATAAGCCCGCCAACGATGCCGGCGAGGACATCGCCGGAGCCTGCTGTGGCAAGCCACGGTGGTGCATTGGCATTGATCAGCGCGCGTCCGTCCGGCGCGGCAATCACGCTATCGGCGCCCTTGTAGATGATGGCTGCATGGGCGCGAGCCGCAGCCGCCCTCGCCTTCTCGACCTTGCTCAAGCTGGCATCGGTGGCGATATCCGGAAAAAGTCTCCCGAACTCGCCTTCATGCGGCGTCAGAACCAATCGCGTTGGCCCGTCGGCGAAAGCATCGAACAGCTGTTGCGGATTGTCGCGAAACGACGTGATGCCATCCGCATCCAGCACCAGATGGCGGTCGGCGAGTGCGAGGCAGAATTGGCGAGCCTTCTCGCCGGCGCCAAACCCAGGCCCCAGAATGAAGGTCGAAAGGCGTTGATCGGCAAGCCACGTTCGCAATGATGCTTCGTCCTCGACGGCATGGAGCATGATTGCCGTGAGCAAACCCGCATTGACGCTCATTGCGTCCGCGGGGGAAGCGATGGTGACAAGGCCAGCCCCAGCCCTCAAACCAGCCATGGCAGACATACGCGCTGCACCCGTCGCGTTCGGCCCGCCGGAAAAAACCACCAGATGGCCGCGCTTGTATTTATGGGTCTCGGCTGAGGCCGACGGTATCTTTGTCTGCCATTGTGCCGGCGTGTTTTCACCGATCAGGCCATCAGCATGGGCGAGGACGATACGGGCGGGAATGCCGATATCGAAGACTTCCAGCTCACCACAAAGCTCGCGGCCTGGCAAAAGGAGATGGCCCGGCTTGCGCGTCATGAAGGTCACGGTGCGTTTTGCACAAAAGGCGGCTCCCAGGATCTGGCCGCTCGCCCCATCGAGGCCGGAAGGCAAATCAACGGCGATGACAGGAATACCCGCCTCGCCGACCTGCGCAATGACAGCGCCAACCTCACTCGGAACCGAACGGGACAGGCCCGCCCCAAAGATGGCGTCGATCACGACATCGCCGGGGCGCGGCACATAATTTTCGATGCCCGCTCCCTCGACGGGGCAATCGGCAAAGGCGCGCGCTGCATCGCCCTTCAACCGCCCCGGTTCACCCGCATGAAAAAGCAACACCGTGGCACCAGCCTGTTTCAAGGCGCGGGCCGCGACATAGCCGTCGCCGCCGTTGTTGCCCGGCCCGCAAAGAGCGACGAACCGCAGCGCTTCAGGGAAATGCCGAAGCGCGCTTGCGGCGACGGCTTGCCCGGCCCTTTTCATAAGTCCGTAGGAATCAATGGAGGAAGCAGCGGCTTCCCGATCGACAGCAGTCATATCGTCGGGAGAAAGAAGTAGATCGGCGAGCGGTACCATCATGGGAACATTATAGATGCGAAATCTGCCTGAAAAACAACCGCCATTCCGGCGGTGCATTTGACCAATAAATATGCATTTGCACACTGATTGAACAAAGCCACCCAAAGCCTTGTACGAGCACGAATATGACGCAGATTGCACTTTTTTGCGAAATTTTGCTTATCCAACCCATTTCGATGCGAAATCGCTTCCATTTTTCCGAAAAATCCTCATCAATTCATCGTCTCGGTGCAAATTTGCCGGGATTTCTTACGGAGGTCGTTCCCCAATTGGCACGATACGTGCATGCGTTGGTCGAGCGGGGAGTAGTCCTGCTGTAACAGGAGAAGCGGAGAGACATTTTCTCATGAAAAAGATCGAAGCGATCATAAAGCCCTTCAAGCTCGACGAAGTGAAGGAAGCCCTTCAGGAAGTCGGCCTGCAGGGTATCACCGTCACGGAAGCAAAGGGCTTCGGTCGTCAAAAGGGTCACACGGAGCTTTACCGTGGCGCCGAATATGTCGTCGACTTCCTGCCGAAGGTGAAGGTCGAAGTCGTGCTGGCAGACGAAAACGCGGAGGCGGTGATCGACGCCATTCGCAAGGCCGCCCAGACCGGCCGTATCGGCGACGGAAAGATTTTCGTCTCCAATGTGGAGGAAGTCATCCGAATCCGCACCGGTGAAACAGGCATCGACGCCATCTAACCCGCCCGGCCCAAGCGGCCGAGGCTCGTAATCGTCATCCAAGTCAAGGGAAGCAGTTTAATGACGACCGCAAGTGATATTCTGAAACAAATCAAGGACAACGACGTGAAGTTCGTTGACTTGCGTTTCACCGACCCCAAGGGCAAGCTGCAGCACCTCACCATGGACGTGATCTGCGTCGATGAAGACATGTTCGCAGACGGCGTCATGTTCGACGGCTCCTCGATCGGCGGCTGGAAGGCCATCAACGAATCCGACATGGTGCTGATGCCCGATCCGGACACGGTTCATATGGATCCGTTCTTCGCGCAGTCCACGATGGTCATCCTCTGCGACATTCTCGATCCGGTCTCCGGCGAAGCCTATAACCGCGATCCGCGCGGCACCGCCAAGAAGGCCGAAGCCTATCTGAAGGCCTCCGGTATCGGCGACACCGCCTTCTTCGGCCCGGAAGCCGAATTCTTCGTCTTCGACGACGTCAAGTACAAGGCCGATCCGTACAACACCGGTTTCAAGCTCGATTCCAGCGAACTGCCGTCCAACGACGACACCGATTACGAGACCGGCAACCTCGGCCACCGTCCGCGCGTCAAGGGCGGCTACTTCCCGGTTCCGCCGATCGACAGCTGCCAGGACATGCGCTCTGAGATGCTGACGGTTCTGACCGAAATGGGCGTTACCGTCGAAAAGCATCACCACGAAGTCGCTGCCGCCCAGCACGAGCTCGGCATCAAGTTCGACACGCTGGTCCGCAGCGCAGACGGAATGCAGATCTACAAGTATGTCGTTCATCAGGTCGCTAATGCCTACGGCAAGACGGCAACCTTCATGCCGAAGCCGATCTTCGGCGACAACGGCTCTGGCATGCACGTTCACCAGTCGATCTGGAAGGCCGGCAAGCCGACGTTCGCCGGCGACGAATATGCAGGCCTTTCCGAAAGCTGCCTCTACTACATCGGCGGCATCATCAAGCATGCCAAGGCAATCAACGCCTTCACCAACCCGTCGACGAACTCCTACAAGCGTCTCGTCCCAGGTTACGAAGCTCCGGTTCTGCTCGCCTATTCGGCTCGCAACCGTTCCGCTTCCTGCCGCATCCCGTTCGGCTCGAACCCGAAGGCCAAGCGCGTCGAGGTTCGCTTCCCCGACCCGACCGCCAACCCCTATCTCGGCTTCGCCGCCATGCTGATGGCCGGCCTCGACGGCATCAAGAACAAGATCCATCCCGGCAAGGCCATGGACAAGGATCTCTACGACCTGCCGCCGAAGGAGCTGAAGAAGATCCCGACCGTTTGCGGCTCGCTGCGCGAAGCACTAGAGAGCCTCGACAAGGACCGCAAGTTCCTCACCGCCGGCGGCGTTTTCGACGACGACCAGATCGATTCCTTCATCGAACTGAAGATGCAGGAAGTCATGCGTTATGAAATGACCCCGCATCCGGTCGAATACGACATGTACTATTCGGTCTGATACAAGATACGAAAGCCCCGGCTCGCCGGGGCTTTCTCCATAATGGGAAGCAGGTGGCAGGCCTCCCTTCGCATGGAATTTTCACGATCTGCGACCGTCTGGCACTCCAGATGGAACCAAATCGTGAATATGACAGTTGAATGAAGGAACGGGGGCAAAATCCTTGATATCAGTGGTGAAAGTCACCACATGATTACCCGAAAGGAAGTCGTGCCATGAAACAAAGAGACGCAAAATTCAATATTGGCGACGTGGTTCGGCACCGGAGTTTCCCCTTCCGCGGAGTCATCTTCGATGTCGATCCGGAATTCGCAAACACCGAGGAATGGTGGAATTCCATTCCGGCGGAGGTGCGGCCCAGCAAGGACCAGCCCTTCTATCACCTTCTCGCCGAAAATGACGAGACGGAGTATGTCGCCTACGTATCGGAACAGAACCTGGTCAGCGATGAGAGCGGCGTTCCGCTTCGCAATCCGCAGATCGCCCAAATTTTCGACCAGGCGCCGACCGGCCAGCTCAAACCCAAGATGAGCCTCGCCCACTAAGCGCAGACGAATCAAGCTATTTCGAAGGGAAGGCTCTCAACGCCTTCCCTTTTCATTTGAGCTCCTCACGAAACGGCCAAAAAGAAAAAGCCCGGATCTCTCCGGGCTTTTTCTTCGATAGATGGGCGTAAGCGGCTTACTGCTGCTTGGCAGCCTTCTGAGCGTCTTCGAGCTTCTTGCGAGCTTCCTCAGCCTTCTTCTGCATGCTGTCCTGCAGGCTCTTCTGGCTTTCAGCGAGCTTTGAGTCGGAAATTGCCGGGCCGTCAAAGGCTGCGGCAAAGCCGGTCAGCGAAATCTTGATCGGGTTCGGCGCACGACGGAAGTTGATCGACGTGAAGGTGACGTCGGTGCCCTTCTTCAGCGAAGCGACCATCGCATCCGTTACGGGGATTTCGGCGGTGCACTTGTCCGGAAGGCAGACGGCGTAATCGAGCTTCTGGCCCTTACCACCATCGACCTGCATGGTGATGCCGGGCGGGATCAGGCGAGCCGTCGGAACGGAAATCTGCAGGATCTTGCGGTTGACCTTGCCATCGACGGAAATAAGGCCGACCGCCGTTACCAGCTGGCCGTTATTGGCCATGATCAGGTTCTGAACGATGCAGATATCGGCATCGTCCTGCTTGGCGCAGGTCTTGTACCAGCCGAGACGCGGCTGGTTGGGATCACCACCGCCATCGGCAGGAGCTGCGTTGGACGCATCCTGAGCAAAGGCAGCTGCCGGCATGGCCGCGCCGATCATGAGAGCCAGAGCAGAGAGACCTGCCCGCATTTTGTTGTCAGTCTTGAACATCATAGCGAAACCGCCTCCTGAAATCCGCCGCGGGACGACAGCGCGCCGTCCCATGCAATTCGGGTCAAACCGTCGTCCACCTGTCGAATGAATAAGGCAAATACATGACCCGAGAAACCCGGCCCCCCTGTTACATCGCACCGGCGCGGATATCCAGCATTTCTTTGGCCTTTTCTGTTGAGTCTCAAGAATTCCGCAGTCGCGTGTTGAATTCGGCACGCTCATGATAAGGTTCGGGCGAATCGTACCCCTTACCGGAAAGGATGCCATGCAAGCGCTCCGGATCGCTGTTTTCCTGTTCTTCGCAACATTGTGCAACGCCGTCGCGGCGCAACCGCTCTATGGCATCGCCATGCACGGAGATCCGGCGCTGCCGGCAGACTTCAAGCATTTTCCCTACGTCAATCCGAATGTCAAAAAGGGCGGCCGCATCAATTACGGCGTCGTCGGCACGTTCGACAATCTCAATCCCTTTATATTGAAGAGCATGCGCACGACGGCGCGCGGGATGTGGGATCCGGAATACGGCAACCTCTCCTACGAGTCGCTCATGGTGCGCTCCCGCGACGAGCCGTTCACGCTCTACGGCCTGCTGGCGCAAACGGTCGAATGGGACGAGAGCCGGAGCTATATCCAGTTCAACCTCAATCCCGACGCCAAATGGTCGGATGGACAGCCGGTAACACCGGACGACGTGATCTTCACCTTCCAGCTGCTCCGCGAGAAGGGCCGCATCCCCTTTTCTTCCTGGCTGGAAACAATCGCCAGTATGGAGAAAGTCGGCGAGCATGGCGTTCTGATCCGCTTCAACGAGAGAGCCAATCGCGAAACACCGCTGATCATCGCGTCGTCGCTGCCCATCCTGCCGAAGCATGCAATCGATCCGGACAATTTCGACCGGACCACACTCAGTATCCCGATCGGCTCCGGCCCTTATCGGGTAAAGAGCATCGATCCCGGCCTGCGCATCGTCTTCGAGCGCGACCCCAACTATTGGGGAAGGCAGCTGCCTTCGAAGATCGGAATCGACAATTACGACGAGATCGCAGTCAATTATTTCCTCCAGGACACTGCGCTGTTCGAATCCTTCAAGAAGGGCGATATCGATATTTATCCGGACGGCAGTCCTGGCCACTGGCGACAGGCCTACAATTTCCCGGCCGTTGATTCGGGAGCGATCGTAAAGGAGACGTTCACGCCGAAAACGCCAAGCGGCATGCTCGGTTTCGTCTTCAACACGCGCCGCCCGATGTTCGCGGACAAGAAGGTTCGGGAGGGGCTGACGCTCGCTTTCGATTTCGAATGGCTCAATCGCAGCCTGTTTTCCAGCGCCTATACGCGTACGCAAAGCTATTGGCAGAATTCCGATCTGTCATCTTTCGGCGTTCCTGCCGACGCGCGCGAACTCGCCCTGCTCGGTCCGATCAAGGATCGCATCGACCCGGACGTGCTTGATGGCAGCTACAAGCTGCCCGTCAGCAACGGCTCCGGCCGCGACCGCTCCATCCTGCGCAAGACAGTGAAGCTGCTGAAGGAAGGCGGCTACACGATCCAGGGAGAAAAGATGGTCGATAAGAGCGGCCGGCAGCTCAGCTTCGAAATATTGACGCAGAATGCCGAACAGGAGCGCTTGGCGATCCCCTATCGCCGATCCCTGGCGCTGCTCGGCATTGCGGTCACCGTTCGTACGGTCGATGATTCGCAATATCAGCTGAGGACGATCAACTACGACTACGACATGGTGATCAAATCCTACCCTTCGTCGCTATCGCCGGGTATCGAGCAGGTCGGGCGCTGGGGTTCGGTCGCGGCGAAGACGCCGGGCAGCAACAACTTCGCCGGCGTCGCCGATCCGGACGTCGATACGTTGATCAATCACTTCCTCACAGCGCACTCATCCGAAGATTTCCGCGACGGCGTGCGATCCTTCGATCGATTTCTGATCTCCGGCTACTACATCGTGCCGCTCTACCATATTGCGCAGCAATGGGTGGCTCGTCGAAACCGCATCGACCATCCCGACACATTGCCGCTCAATGGCTACTACCTGCCAACCTGGTGGGACGCATCCGCGCAAAAATAGGCGTCGCGTCCACGCCGGTTCCCTTTCGGTAACCGGTTGAAGCCATCGGCGCAAAAGCCTAGATGGTGGAGACAAACCGGAAACCGAAAGGAAAAAGCCATGGAACGCATCACGATCGACATCGTCTCGGACGTCGTCTGCCCATGGTGCTATGTCGGCAAGGCCCGCCTCGAACTGGCGATTGCCGAGGTGCAGGATACTGTCGGCGTCGACCTCAACTGGCGTCCCTATCGCCTGAACCCGGACTATCCGCCCGAGGGCGTCGACCAGAAGAAGGCGCTTGAGCAGAAGCTTGGCGGCGCAGAACGTGTCGCGCAGGGCCACAAGATGCTGACGGATCTCGGCCGCGAGGTGGGAATCAAGTTCGATTTCGACGCCATCAAGATAGGCCCCAACACGCTCGACGCACACCGCCTCATCCATTGGGCCGTCACCGAAAGCCGCGAAAAGCAGGACAGGGTCGTCAACGCGCTGTTCAAGGCCAATTTCGAAGAAGGCCGTAACGTCGGCGATCACGCGGTTCTGCTCGATATCGCCGAAAAAGCCGGCCTCGACCGCTCGGTCATTGCGACGCTGCTCGCCTCCGATGCCGACCGCGACCTCATCATCGGCGAGATCGAAGCTGCCCAGAAAATCGGCGTGACCGGCGTCCCCTTCTTCATCTTCGACCAGCAATATGCCGTCAGCGGCGCGCAGACGCCCGATGTGCTGGCTGAGGCATTGCGTGATATCGCCAAGATGAAGGCCGAGGCGCGCGCCGGGATGAACTGAGCAACGATTGGCAACCGCTTGATCGCATATCTAGATCCGCGACACCGCCAGCCAAATAATGCGATGCCGTTGGCGGTCGTTGCGGCATAGATAGAAAGCTCTATTTTGCATCATCGACTGAGCCACGGGATATCGACGATGCATACTTCCAGCCGCGCGGACCTAAGCGACATAAAACCAGGAGATTGGGTGGACTGCCATTTGCCTTCGGGATGGCGACCCTATGCTCGGCTCGCGCGTCTCGATCGGCCCGTTGGCACATGGCTCACGCTTTTTCCCTGCTGGGCAGCGCTTATCCAGGCGTCGCATGCTTTTCCAGACTTCCGGCATCTGTTGATCTTCTCTCTCGGCGCCTTGCTGATGAGAAGCGCAGGTTCGACCGTCAACGATATCGCCGATCGCAAGTTCGACGGTCACGTCGAGCGTACCCGCTTCCGGCCGCTGGCGAGCGGCCAGATCGGCTTGCCGCAGGCCATAGCGTTTCTGGTAGCGGAACTCGTCCTTGCCGCGTCGCTTCTCCTTTTTCTGACGCCCTTCACGCGCCTTGTCGCAATCTGCGTCCTGCCGCTCGTCTTCCTCTATCCGCTCTGCAAGCGCTTCACGCATTGGCCCCAGGCGGTGCTCGGTGCAGCGTTCAATTGGGGGATGTTGATGGCCTGGTCGGAAGTTGCCGGTAAGATTCCGACCGGCGCGCTTCTGATGTGGCTCGGCGCCATTACCTGGCAGATTGGATACGATACCGTTTATGCCTATGTCGACGTTCGAGACGATACGCGTCTGGGCTTGAAGTCCACGGCAATTCTATTCGGTGAGCGCGGCAAGACATATATCGGTCTGTTCTATGCTCTTACGCTGGCGGCATGGTCGGTCGGCGGGTGGATGGTTGGTATGTCGCCAGCCTATGGCATCGGAATGCTTGTCATTGCTGCACACCTTGGCTGGCAGACATGGCGACTCGATATTTCCCGCCCCGAAATCAATTATCGGCTGTTTCTGGCAAATATCCTGACGGGCGCTTTGCTGGCAGCGTCTGCTTTCGCCGGTACCCTCTAGAGAAAGTGGCCGCAGGGAGAGACGCCCGTCGATAGATCCTTATCGCCCAGAAGCTTGAGGCGCGAATGGCTCGCCAATCTCATTCCGCAGCGAGCAATCCTGACGCTATCGCCCGGAACGCCTCTATCGCCTTGGGAAGCACTTCCTCGGGATTGTCGCTGGCCGCAACCCAAAGGGCGGCATTGAGTGCTGCGCCGGAGAGGAGCCGAGCGGCGGCTTCCTCATCGAGCGGTTTGACGATTTTGCGTTCCAGAAGCCTCGAAACAGTCTGGCGAGTGGCGGCGAGACAGCTATTCTGGCTAGGCCATTTCGAAGGATCACCCAGCACTGCCGGGCCGTCGAGCAGGACGATGCGCTGGACCTCCGGGTCAAGAGCCATTTCGATATAGGCTTCGCCCTCCGCCAGCAGTCTTTGCCAATCACCGCCTGCCTGCTCAGCGATCTCCTTGGCGCGCAGCGCCATTTCACTATCGATCTGATGAACGACAGCGGCGAGCAATCCCTTCTTGTCGCCAAAATTATGATAAAGCGCGCCTCTCGTCAGCCCGACATCCGCCGTCAGCTCATCCATCGACGCGGCGGCAAATCCCTTGTCCGCGAAAGCCTTTCGCGCGGCGGCAACGAGCTTGTTGCGGTTCTCTTCCATCGTTTCCAGGCGCTTTGCCATTTCATCCTCAAATTTCATATACGCTTCGTATTTGAATTGACACGCGACGTACGCGACACTACTTAACATACGGTCCGTATATCAAATAAAGCGGCGTTGCGAAACACCGCGCGAGATTGCGGCCATTCAATTTCTTCCGATCAACGCAAGCGAAAGCAGCCAGTAATGACGAAACGCAATGCGATCTTTCCCGCGGATAGGCACGCTCTCTACGAACAACATGGTTATTCCGCCACAATCCGTTCCGGCGATCTTCTGTTCGTCTCCGGCCAGGTCGGCAGCCGGGCAGATGGAAGCCCGGAGCCCGATTTTGAACGCCAAGTCCAGCTCGCCTTCGACAATCTGCGTGCAACTTTGAAAGCAGCCGGCTGCACGTTCGACGATATAGTCGACGTGACCACATTCCACACCGATCCTGAGCAGCAGTTCGGCGCAATCATGGCCGTGAAGAACCGCATTTTCAACGAAGCGCCCTATCCGAACTGGACGGCGCTTGGCGTCAACTGGCTGGCGGGCTTCGACTTCGAAATCAAGGTCATTGCTCGCATTCCGGATGCCGGGGACGTCCACCGACCACAAGCGGCTTGAAGGCTAAGCTAAATTTCGGCCCCGCGCAGCACCACCGCTGCCGGGGCCGAAAGTGATCTCCGACAAAGTACCGAACGAAGCAGCGTGTCCCTACTTCGCCAACTCCGCCAGTTGCGTCATGACCACGGCGGCCCCCTGCAGCCGCTTTTCCGGCGTCGGCAGGTCGCGCGTCAGGAATACACTGTGGTCGGGGCGGATCTTCGCCATCGTACCCTGCTTGCCGATATAGCCGACGAGATTGGCCGGGTTCGGGAATTCCTTGTTGCGGAACTGTACGACGACGCCCTTCGGGCCGGCATCGAGCTTCTCGACGTTGGCGATGCGGCAGAGCGACTTGATATAGACGATCTTCAACAGATGCTGGACTTCGATCGGCATCGGCCCGAAGCGATCGATCATTTCGGCACCGAAACTGTCGATTTCCTTGATCTCGGTGATTTCGCCCAGACGACGATAGAGCGCCATACGCAGATGCAAATCCGGCACATAGGCGTCGGGGATCATGACCGGCGTGCCGACGGAGATCTGCGGCGACCAGCCAGTATCCTGGATTTCGTCGACGCCCTTCACCTCGGCGACGGCCTCTTCCAGCATCTGCTGGTAAAGTTCGAAGCCGACTTCCTTGATATGACCGGACTGTTCTTCGCCGAGCAGATTGCCGGCGCCGCGGATATCGAGATCGTGGCTGGCGAGCTGGAAGCCGGCGCCGAGCGTATCCAGCGATTGCAGCACCTTGAGCCTGCGCTCCGCCGTCGTGGTCAGCACCTTGTTGACCGGCAGCGTGAAGAGCGCGAAGGCGCGAACCTTGGAACGGCCGACACGGCCACGGAGCTGATAGAGCTGCGCAAGACCGAACATGTCGGCGCGATGGACGATGAGCGTATTGGCCGTTGGCACGTCGAGGCCAGATTCGACGATGGTGGTGGAGAGCAGCACGTCATAGCGGCCTTCATAGAAGGCGTTCATGATGTCTTCCAGCTCGCCGGCCGGCATCTGGCCATGGGCGACCGCCACCTTCAGCTCCGGCACATCCGATTGCAGGAAGGCGTGGATATCGGCGAGGTCGGCAAGGCGTGGGCAGACGTAGAAACTCTGGCCGCCGCGATAATGCTCGCGCATCAGCGTTTCGCGGATCACAAGCGAATCGAAGGGCGAGATGAAGGTGCGCACCGCCATGCGGTCGACCGGTGGCGTGGTGATGAGCGACAGCTCGCGCACGCCCGTCATCGCGAGCTGCAATGTGCGCGGGATCGGCGTCGCCGAGAGCGTCAGCACATGCACGTCGCTCTTCAGCTCCTTCAGGCGCTCCTTGTGCTTGACGCCGAAATGCTGCTCCTCGTCGATAACAAGCAGACCGAGATTGGCGAACTGGATGCCCGCGCCCAGCAGCGCATGGGTGCCGACCACGATATCGGTCTTGCCTTCGGCTACTTCCTTCTTGGTAAGCGCCAGATCCTTGGCGCCGACGAGGCGGGACGCCTGCTGGATGCGGATCGGCAGGCCGCGGAAGCGCTCGGAGAAGGTCTTGAAATGCTGGCGGGCGAGCAAGGTTGTGGGAACGACGACGGCAACCTGCGCGCCATTCATGGCAGCAACGAAGGCCGCGCGAAGAGCCACTTCCGTCTTGCCGAAGCCAACGTCGCCGCAGACGAGCCGGTCCATCGGCCGGCCGGCGCCGAGATCCTCGCGCACCGCTTCGATCGCGTTCATCTGATCGTCGGTCTCGTCATAGGGGAAGCGTGCGGCAAACTCGTCATAGAGGCCGTCAGGCGTCGCCAGCACAGGCGCGTGACGCGTCAGGCGTTCGGCCGCGACGCGGATCAGGGCGCCTGCCATATCGAGCAAGCGCTTCTTGAGCTTGGCCTTGCGCATCTGCCAGGCGCCGCCACCGAGCTTGTCAAGCTGGGCCTCGGTGCCCTCGCCGCCATAGCGCGAGAGAAGATCGATGTTTTCGACCGGCAGGAAGAGTTTGGCGTCGTCGGCATAGAGCAGTTCGAGACAGGCATGCGGAGCGCCGGCCGCCTCGATGGTCCTCAGTCCGACGAAGCGGCCGATGCCGTGTTCGGCATGGACCACGATCGAGCCTTCGTCGAGACCGGCCACTTCCGAGATGAAATCGGCGGCCCGCTTGCGACGCTTGGAGCGGCGCACCATACGATCGCCAAGAATATCCTGCTCGCCGATGATGACGAGATCGCCTGCCTCGAAGCCGGCTTCCAGGCTGAGCACGGCAGCCGCCGCCTCGCCTTTCGCCAAGCCAGCAAGATCCTTGAAAGCCTCGATCGTCTTGACGCGCGCCAGCCCATGTTCGGCCAGCACCTGCAACAGACGGTCGAGCGAGCCTTCGGTCCAGGCTGTGATCAGCACCTTGGCTCCGGTGGCACGTTTGTCGGCGATATGCTTGACGACGGCATCGAAGACGTTGACACGCTCGCTATCGGCGCTGTCGGTCGCAGATCGCGCCCAACGCGGTCCCTGCCGGGCTTCGAGGCTGATAACGCGGCGCGCCTCGCCTTCGTGCTCGTTGAAAGGCGATATGCGGACGGCGCCGAACGCATCGAGCGCATTTCCGAAGGCCTTACCATCGAGATAAAGCTGGCCCGGCGTCACTGGCTTATATGGCGTACCCTGCGCCATCTGGCCCTTGCCCTGCTGACCTGCGTTCAGGCGGGCGTCGTAATAGTCAAAAACGAGCTTGGAGCGCTCCTCGGCCGCCTCGCGTACCGTATGGTCGCTCACCAGCCGGAAGCCCTTGAGATAGTCGAACACTGTCTCCAGCTTCTCGTAGAACAGCGGCAGCCAGTGTTCCATGCCGGCATAGCGGCGGCCTTCGGAAACGGCGACGTAGAGCGCGTCGTCGCGCGTGGCCGCGCCGAAAGCGGAAAGATAATTCTTGCGGAAGCGGCTGATCGTATCCGGCGTCAGCGTCACTTCGCTCATCGGATTGAGATCGAGGGAGCGAACCTGCCCTGTCGTGCGCTGGCTGGCGGGATCGAAACTGCGAATGCTTTCCAGCGTATCGCCGAAGAAATCGAGGCGTACCGGCTCTTCCGTGCCCGGAACGAACACATCGAGAATCCCGCCGCGCACGGCAAATTCGCCAACTTCCCGCACAGTCGCGACGCGGTCGAAGCCGTTGCGCTCCAGGCGGCCGGCGATATCGTCCATACGTACCTGATTGCCCGGCCGGGCCGAGAACGCCAAGCTCTCGATGACGTCTTGGGGGGCTACCTTCTGCAGCATCGCATTGACGGTCACCAGCACGATCGCGGCATGCGGTTTGCGGTGATAGGCGATCAATCCGGAGAGCGCCGCCAGACGGCGGGCCGACGTGTCTGAACTCGGGGAGACGCGATCGTAAGGAAGGCAATCCCAGGCCGGTAGGGTCAGGACGGGTATCTCGGGCGCGATGAAGCCGAGCATCTGTTCGACATCGGCCATATGCTGTCCATCGGACATGATATAGGCGACCGGCTGGCCGGCTCTCGCCAGATCCGCGAGCAGGAACGGCTCCATGCCGGCCGGAACATGACCGACCGTCAGCGGCTCGCTTGCGGCGAGCACCTTCTTCGCGTCGAAACCGGGGATCATTTCGTTAATCCAAACCTTTCGGCGATCTCTTCGAAATCGGGCTTGTAGGATCCGATACGCTCGAACAAAGGCGTCCGCAGACGCTCCGGCGTCGGCTCGGTCCCAAGGATCCATTTGACGAGATCGTTGTCTTCCTCGGCCATGATGCTCTCGAGCTCATCGAGATCGGCTTCGGCCAATCCCGGCAACTCGTTATCGGCAAATTGACCGAAGACCAGATCCATCTCGCGGATGCCGCGGTGCCAACAGCGGAAAAGGATGCGCCGACGGCGGGGATCGAGATCGGCACTGCTGAGGGTGAGCCCAGTCATCAAAAACACCTTTATGTTGATGCGTCTCTATAAAACCAGCAGGGAAAGGTGGGAACCGGTTTTTCAGAAAAAAGCGCCTCCGATGCATTTTTCCGGGGAGTGTTCGGTTCAATGAGCCTGACTTTCCGGTCGCCCCTTGCCAAATCCGCCCCGCCCGTCGCATTTTGCCGGCCATGCGTCCCGCCATCCTCGATCCGCTGTTTGCCTCCATCTCTTCGCTGCCCGGCGTCGGGCCGAAGGTATCCGAGTTGCTGGTGAAGCTGCTCGATCGCGAAACGATCGACGATTGCCGGGTTATCGACCTGCTTTTTCACGCGCCGCATTCGATCATCGACCGGCGCGAACAGCCAGGCATCGCACGCGCACCGCAGGGCGCTATCGTCACCATCACTGGCCGCGTGGATCGACACCAGCCGCCGCCCAATGCGCGCAGCAACGTGCCCTATCGCGTCTATCTGCATGACGAGACCGGCGAACTGGCGCTGGTCTTCTTTCGCGGCAAGGCACAGTGGCTCGAAAAGCAGTTGCCGATCGACGAGACCGTAACCGTCAGCGGCAAGGTCGATTGGTTCAACGGGCGCCCCTCCATGGTGCATCCCGATTATATCATGCGCGAAAGCGAGGCGGAAAACCTGCCGCTGGTCGAGCCGGTCTATCCTCTGACTGCGGGCCTGACACCGAAATTCCTGCGCAAGACCATCGAAGCGGCGTTGCCGCGCATACCGGAACTGCCCGAGTGGGACGATCTCGCCCTGGCGCAGAAGCAAGGGTTTCCGTCGATCTCCGATAGTTTCCATATGCTGCACGCGCCGCGGGACGCTGCCGATATTGATCCGCAGGCGCCGGCACGCCGCCGGCTTGCCTATGATGAATTCCTGGCCGGGCAATTGTCCCTCTCCCTCGTGCGCCAAAGGCTGCGCAAGGTGGCGGGAAATCCGGTACACGCCACTGGAGAAATTAGCGGCAAGATATTGAAATCCCTTCCTTTCTCGATGACGAACAGCCAACGCGAGGCGGTTGCCGACATTCTCAAGGATATGGCCGGCACGGAGCGCATGCTGCGCTTATTGCAAGGCGATGTCGGCGCGGGAAAGACACTTGTGGCATTGATGGCGATATCAGCCGTGATCGAAAGCGGCGGCCAAGCCGTGCTGATGGCGCCGACGGAAATTCTCGCTCGGCAGCACTACGCGACAATCTCAAAATTTGCAGCAAATGCAAACCTTTCTGTCGAAGTCCTCACAGGCCGCACGAAGGGCCGGGAGCGCGATGCGATCCTGGAGCGTATTGCCTCCGGCGAAGCACAGATCGTCATCGGCACGCACGCCTTGTTTCAAGACAGCGTCGCCTATGCCAACCTCATGCTTGCTGTGGTCGACGAGCAGCACCGCTTCGGCGTTCACCAGCGTCTGCGCCTGACCGCGAAGGGCATCTCGCCACACATGCTCGTCATGACCGCAACGCCCATTCCGCGAACCCTGGTGTTGGCGGCTTTCGGTGACATGGATGTCTCCAAGCTCACCGAGAAGCCGGCGGGTCGCAAACCAATCCAGACGATCACCATCCCGAACGAGCGAACCGGCGATATCGTTGCAAGGCTCAGAAGTGCACTATCTGATGGCAAGAAAGCCTATTGGATATGCCCACTTGTGGAAGAATCCGAAGAATCCGATTTAATGTCCGTCGAGGAGCGTCATGCGACGTTGACGAGCGCACTTGGTCCTGGAATCGGCCTCATTCACGGCCGGATGAGTGGGCCGGAAAAAGACGCCGTGATGATGGCCTTCAAGAATGGCGATATCCGCTTGCTGGTGGCAACGACCGTCGTGGAAGTGGGTGTCGATGTGCCGGACGCCACCATCATGGTCATCGAACATGCCGAGCGCTTCGGCCTGGCACAGCTTCATCAGTTGCGCGGACGCGTCGGACGTGGCGACGAGGCCTCCACCTGCATCCTTCTCTACAAGGGGCCGCTCGGAGAGACAGGACATGCCAGGCTGTCGATCATGCGCGATACGGAGGATGGCTTTCGCATCGCCGAGGAGGATTTGAAGCTGCGCGGAGAAGGTGAGCTTCTCGGCACGCGCCAGTCCGGCACACCGGGATTTCGCATCGCCAGTCTCGAAGCCCATGCCGATCTGCTGGAAATCGCCCGCAAAGATGCCGCCTACATCATCGAACGCGATCCTGAACTGACCGGCGAGCGCGGCATGGCGATCCGAACCCTGCTCTACCTTTTCCGCCGCGACGAGGCGATCCGTTTCCTGCGGGCGGGATGAACGGATGGACGCGGCAGCCGCGTCCATCTCTGTTTCACGGTCTCACTTGGCGGCGAGGCCGGGAATGGTGACCTGGAACACCTGGAACATGGTATCGACGTCGGCCCCGCTCTCATCCTTGTAGGCAGCACCGACCTGGAAGCCATCCTGGGTGATGAAGTCGTTGTCGTTGGCGACGAACAGGAAGTAATCGTCCGGCAACTTCGGGTCCTGGACGCTGGCGAGCGACATGGCCTCCCACTTCTCAGAGAGGTTATTGCGATCGTTCGGAGCGCCATTGTGAAGGCCGAAGCGGGTGAGATCAGCGCTATCGTTGATGTCGATGAACTGGCTAACCACAGCCGGCTTCACAGAGGGGTCGATGACACCTTTCGGAGCGACCGGCTTGTCGCTGTCGAACTTGCTGCCGGCAATGTCCGTGGCGGCCGAGACATCGACGATATCGATGCTGCGGTAGAGTGACTTTTCGCCCTTCTGGCCATAGCCATTGCCGCTGTCGCGCGCGAGCATCAGGAAGCTCGTCGGCGAGAGCGCGACGATTTCGCTCTGGGCGGCGACGGCCGTCTTACCTTTGTCATTGGTGAAGACCGGCAAAGGTACGACATATTCGTGCATCAGCTTCAGATGATCGAGGTCTGCAGCGTCATAAACCAGAGCGCGGGTGTTCTGCCGAGTCGCGCTGGAATCGCCACCGTCCTGTCTTGTCGCCGACTGGAGCACGGCAATTAGAAACTTGCCGTCCGGGGTCAGGGACATGCCCTCAAAGCCCTGGTTGTTCTGGCGTCCGCTGGTTGGATCCTTCGGATCGGGGGCGGCTTCACCTGGGCCCGGATTGTTCGAAGAGAAGTTCACGGCGCCGTTGCGCATCGGCAGAAGCGCGGCAGGCGGCGGCGTCGCCGACAGCATCCGGCCATCGGCCGAAAAGCGATAGATGTAAGGACCGTATTCGTCGCTGATGAACATCGAGCCATCAGGCAACCGGGCGATGGCTTCGTTGTCGAGCGAGATCTTGCCGTTCGGCGCCTGCGGCATCAGCGGCATGGCACCTTCCGGATTGCGGACGCCATTTGCCGGATCGAGGCCGGTGGTTTCCGTCCCCTTGTTGTCCTTCAACAGCAGCGTGTCCGCAAGCCTGGCAGCGACACCCGACTGCTCCTTGCCTGCCGGCGGCGTGGAACCGGGAGCGACAGGCGTCAGGACGATGTCGATCGTGTTGAGGCGAGCACGATAGTCGGTCGTACCGCCAACATTGTAACCCCGGTCCGGCAGCAGCCAGAGCGATCCCTTGTAGGTGCCGTCTGCATTGCGGGTCCAGCCCTTGGTGTCGATCGACATGCCAGAACCCGAGCCGAAGGTCTCACCAAACTTGTCGCGCTGATTGGCCGGAATGCGCCCGATGGCGACGCGGCCTTTGTTGACGAGCGTCGCGCCCTGAACGGTTATGGCTGTATCGGCAAGTGTCGCCACAGGGGCTGCAAAAACGAATGTGGCGAGCGCAGCCGATAGCAATCGCAGGCTCTTCGAACGCATATGTTTCAAGATAATATCCTCCTGATGAAAACCAGTCTGGAAACAACGGCGTCCATCTCCGGCCTCGCCGCGCGCTGCCTGGAGGAGCAAATGCCCGGTGTCGAAGCCCCGAGCCCTCAATGGATGAGATAAATCCGGCTGCCTGTCCCTGACGACGATCTAAGGCGTCAACATGATAGGCAAATGACAGCGCACGCTGCACGCGAAGATCGCCGAAGACCTACGGGATGAAGATATGCTCTAAGTCAGAGACTTCATTGGAACGGGCGTCGGCAGGCTTTTGGCCGCAGTCAGCTGTTCCTTGTATTCGGGCGAGACAAGGCCGCCCGAGATCAAAAGCTTCGCGCCGTCTTCGGGGCTCATATCGAGAATGGTGATCTTTTCGCGCGGCACGAAAATCAGAAAACCCGCCGTTGGCACGGGAGTCGGCGGCAGGAAAACCGCCACCATATCCTGACCCATGGCGTTGAATTTCGAGGCTATCTCGCCCTTGGCATCCGTCGAGATGAATACCATCGACCATAGGCCGGGGCTCGGATATTCGATAAGCCCGACCTTCTTGAAGGAGGTCCCTTGCTCCTTCAAGACGGTTTCGAAGATCTGCTTGACGCTCTTGTAGATCGTCCGGACAAGAGGCACACGATTGACGATCGACTCTCCGAAGCGAACGATGCTCTGGCCGATCAGGTTCTTGGCGAGGAAGCCGACCATCGTGATGAAAATCATCGCGATTACCAGCCCTGTGCCGGGAACGGCGAAGTTCAGATAGCTCTCCGGGTCGTAGCGCGCGGGAATATAGGGCCGCACCCAGCTATCTGCCCAATGAACGACGGACCAAGTGAGCCAGAGCGTAATGGCTATGGGAGCGCAGATGATAAGGCCGGCCAGGAAGTTGTTTCTGATCCGCGTCGTCACGGATACCTTGATGAGTTTCTCAGTCATTCGCCGCTCGAAAACTCCGTTCAGCCGCCTATCGCTATCAGGCAAATCCTCCCCGCCTATCCCTTAAGAAGCGTGCCAGAAATCCATGCGGCATACAACCCGGCAGTCACGCCGCCGGGCCGGACAGAGACGCGGCTCACGACGACGTGATGCCGGATGACGGCAATCGCAGACGCCTATTCCACCGTAACCGATTTGGCGAGATTTCGCGGCTGGTCGACGTCGGTGCCCATGAAGACAGCGGTGTGATAGGCAAGCAGCTGAATCGGCAGCGAGAAAATAATCGGGGAGATAATCTCGTCCACCATGGGCAGAACGATGGTCGCCATCGTCGGCAGCGTAGAGGCAGCGGCTCCCTTTTCGTCGGTAATAAAGATGATCCGGCCGCCGCGCGCCGCCACTTCCTGCATGTTGGAGACCGTCTTGTCGAAGAAGCGGTCATGCGGAGCGATGACGATGACAGGCATGTTCTCGTCGATCAGCGCGATCGGTCCATGCTTGAGCTCGCCTGCGGCATAGCCCTCGGCATGGATATAAGAGATTTCCTTCAGCTTCAGGGCTCCCTCCAGGGCGAGTGGGAAGCTGGTGCCGCGGCCGAGATAAAGCACATCCTTGAACTTCGAAATCTCGCGCGACAGGCTTTCCATCTGCGGCTGGATGAGGTTCAGGACATTGGCCATGATGCGCGGCATCTCGATGAGATGATGCACCAGCTCCTTCTCATCCTCGGCATTGATAGTGCCGCGAGCGACACCGGCGCCGATCGCCAGCGACGCGAGAACAGCCAGCTGGCAGGTGAAGGCCTTCGTCGAGGCAACCCCGATTTCCGGGCCGGCCATGATCGGGAATACCGCGTCGGATTCGCGCGCGATGGTCGATTCCTTGACGTTGACGACGGCGCCGATTTTCAGGCCATGGTCGCGGCAATACCGCAGCGAAGCCAGCGTATCAGCCGTCTCGCCGGATTGCGAAATGAACAGCGCGGCCTGCGACGGCTGCAACGGCATTTCGCGATAGCGGAATTCCGAGGCGACATCGATTTCGACGGGAAGGCGCGCATAGCGCTCGAACCAGTATTTACCGATCAAGCCGGCGAGATAGGCGGTGCCGCAGGCCGATATCGCCAGACCAGATACCTTGCCAAAGTCGATAGCCGATACACCGGGATGCACGCGATGGCTGGCGAAATCGACATAGTGGCTCAGCGCATGGGAGATGACCTCCGGCTGCTCGTAGATTTCCTTTTCCATGAAGTGGCGGTGGTTGCCCTTGTCCACGACATAGGCTGTCGCCTGGGAAATCTGCCGCGGCCGGTTCACTTCCTTGCCGCTGAAATCGAGAATCGTTGCTCCGCCATGCGTGACGATGGCGCAATCGCCATCGACCAGATAGGTGATTTCATTGGTGAACGGCGCAAGTGCAATGGCGTCAGAGCCGAGGAACATCTCTCCCTTGCCATATCCCACGGCAAGTGGCGGGCCGGACCGTGCCGCCATCAACGTGCAGGGATCGTTCTCGAACATCACCGCCAATGCATAGGCACCGGTGACGCGGTTCAGCATCTTCAGCATCGCCGCACGAGGCTCAAGACCGTCACGGATATAGTTCGCCAGCAGATGCGCAACGACTTCGGTATCGGTCTGCGACGCAAACTCCCTGCCCTCAGCCTTCAGCTCTTCCCGCAGCTCGGAGAAATTCTCGATGATGCCATTGTGGACGACGGCGACGCCATCGACGAAATGGGGATGAGCGTTGGTCTCGTTGGGAACGCCGTGGGTTGCCCAACGCGTGTGAGCGATACCGGTCGTGCCGGGTAGCGGATCGGCTTCCAGCCTCTTTTCGAGATTGAAGAGCTTTCCTTCGGCTCGGCGGCGATCCATGGCGCCGTTATGGATGGTCGCAACGCCGGCCGAATCATAGCCGCGGTATTCGAGGCGACGCAACGCGTCCACCAAACGATCCGCTACCGGCCTTGTCCCGACAATCCCAACAATACCGCACATACAACTCTCCGTCTGGCCTCAGATATGAGCGCAAGTCCTAATCATTCCTGCGATTTTCTCAATCGGTAAAACGGTCACTTTCGATTTCCGACCGTTACGGGGCACTGATGGGTTCAGTGGCCGCCCGCGTCCTTCTTTGCCGCCTTGACGGCCAGGGCTCGCTCGCGAACGAGCTTAGCTCGCCCAGGCTTCACCTCCTGACGAGCACGGCCAAAAGCCAGCGCATCGGCGGGAACGTCGTCCGTGATGACGCTACCGGAGGCGACGTAGGCACCTTCGCCGATACTCAAGGGTGCCACGAGCGATGAGTTGGAGCCGATGAAGGTATTGGCGCCGATATGCGTCTCGTGCTTGTTGACCCCATCATAATTGCAGGTGATCGTGCCGGCGCCGATATTGCTGCCGGCGCCGATCGTCGCGTCGCCGATATAGGTCAGATGATTGACCTTGGCCCCTTCGGCTATCTTGCCGTTCTTGACTTCGCAGAAATTGCCGACCTTGGCACCCGCGGCAAGATCAGCGCCGGGACGCAGACGTGCGAACGGCCCAACCGTCGCGCCGGCGCTGACATGGGCGCCCTCGATATGCGAAAAAGCATGAATGATGGCGCCACCGTCGATAACGACGCCCGGACCGAACACAACATTCGGCTCGATCAAAGCATCTTGGCCGATGACGGTGTCATAAGCCAAAAACACCGTCTCTGGCGCAATCATGGTGACGCCCGACAGCATCAATTCATGACGTCGGCGCTCCTGCCAGAGGCGTTCGATGAAGGCGAGTTCGGCACGATTGTTGCAGCCGGTCATCTCGACTTCCGGCGCGTCGACCGCCACGGCGCGGCCGCCGAGCGAACGAGCGATCTCGACGAGATCGGTCAGGTAATATTCGCCTTTGGCATTGTTGTTGCCGATGCGGTCGAGCAGATCCAGCGCCTTGCGGCCGTTGATGGCCATCAGGCCGCTGTTGCACCAGCTGATCGCCAGCTCGGCATCGGTCGCATCCTTCGCTTCGCGAATCGCAATCAACTCGCCGTCCTTGACCAGGAGCCGGCCATAGGCGTTCGGATTTTCGGTGTGAAAGCCGATAACGACAACATCGTTACCGTCGGCCAGTCCCTGCCGGGCGGCACGAAGCGGAACGTCGGTCAGCAGAGGGACGTCGCCATAGGCAACGAGAATATCATCATACCCCCTAGCAATCGCTTCACGCGCCGCCAGAACGGCATGACCGGTCCCAAGGCGTTCCTTCTGCAAATAAGATTCCACGGCGATACCGCCGATAGACGCTGCTGCACTCACCTCATCGGCATTGCGGCCGACCACCAGTGCCGCCGTCGAAATATCGGCTTTCGCTATAGCATCCATGACGTGCGCGATCATCGGCCGGCTCGCAATGGGATGCAGCACCTTCGACATTGACGACTTCATGCGGGTGCTGTCGCCGGCGGCGAGGATGATAGCGAGACAGGTGCGTTCCATTTCAAGCTCCGAGATATGCGGTCAGGCGCGGCCCATCGCTGGTCGCAAGCTTCTCATAGCAACTGTTCAAGCAGCGCACTACGGAGAAATTGGGAACCGTTCTCACGTTTCGGCCAGCGAGGCAAAAGCCTCGAGGATATGCTGCCGGCCATCAACAATCACAAACTCCATGGCCTTGCGAGCCGCCGCACTATCGCGGGCGGCAATGGCATCGACAATTGCCGTGTGGGTTTCGGAGATATTGCTGAAACCATTGCTGGCAGGCGGCGCGCTCAAGCGGAACATACCAACCAGCGCCGCCTCGATAAGCCCGCCGAGCGATCGCATGAACGGATTTTGCGAGGCCTCCGTAATGGCGAGATGAAAATGCAGGTCGGCAACGGCTAGGCTATCAGACGTGTGCTCCGGGTTCGCCAGAGCCGCCGCAAGGCCGCGCAACACATCGATGTCTTCCCGGCTCGCCCGTTCTGCAACAAGGCCCGCAGCGAATGGCTCGAACGCCATGCGTATATCGTAAAGATGGAGGAGAAACTCCTGATCGACCCCGCTTTCGAAATGCCAGCTCAGCACTTCGTTGTCGAACATATTCCAATGGATTTTTTCTGTGACGCGGGTGCCGACGCGCGCTCGCGGCACGACCATGCCCTTGGCGGCCAGGGTCTTCATGCTTTCTCGCAGAATGGTACGCGATACCTTGAAGCGCTGCAGAAGCTCGCTATCGCCCGGAAGAATGCTGCCGATCGGAAACGCGCCCGCCACAATCGCCTTGCCGAGCTCGTCGACCACTTGGGCATGGCTCGTCCGCGACTTTCCGCCGGCTTTTCGGTTTGCTAGCAATTGTCCGCTCAAGCACGCTGTCCTTTCCCCTGGCCTAATGTCGAGTGAAACGGGAGAGCAATCGGAAAACGGTCCGAGTTGGAATAACGGCTAACAGCGCCAAGCTTGTTGGCGTTCTCGTCCGAAAGCCGGAAAGAATCGCAGTGATGGCGATACGGCTCACGGGCGAGCCTTGCTTGAACGTTCCAAAGAGTGCTCCTCCGCTGAACCCCGCTCCTCCTACAAGCGGTGTTCCTCCCATGACCACAGCATCGCGCTCTGCGCTGCTGCGGCAGTCTGGTATCCTGCTGATGTATAAATGGAAAAAACGTTTCCGAATAGACCCGCAGCGAAAGCCACAGCTTTTGGCTTCGGGCTGAGATAGGCCGATGTGCTGCCACGACCAGACTCACACGATCGAGCAACAGCGCGCCATCTACACCCCCAAGCCATCGCTAAGGCAGCGGCAAAAAATCATACAGTAATATCTTTGTAAACGATCATTCATTCATGCGACGCAACAAAAAGGGGCGTCAAAAACGCCCCTTTCTTCAATCCAGCATATCTAAATGCTTATTTCGACGCAGGCAGCTTGTCGTCAACGCCTTCGATGTAGAAGTTCATGCCGAGCAGCGTGCCGTCATCAGCCTTCTCGCCAGCCTTCAACCAAGGCGTACCGTCCTGCTTGTTGATCGGGCCGGTGAAGGGGGCGATCTCGCCCGACTTGATCTTGGCTTCGGTTTCCTGAGCCATCTTCTTCACGTCGTCGGGCATGTTGGTATAAGGCGCCATTTCTAGAATGCCGTCCTTGAGACCATCCCAGCTCTGCTCAGACTTCCACTTGCCGTCGAGCAGCGCATGAACGCGCTTGGAGTAGTAGTTGCCCCAGGTATCGACAATCGCCGTCAGCTGCGCCTTCGGGCCAGCCTTGATCATGTCGGACGCCTGGCCGAAAGCGTGAATGCCGCGTTCCTGTGCAACCTGCATCGGTGCCGTCGTGTCGGTGTGCTGCGTCAGGATATCGACGCCCTGGTCAACCATGGCCTTGGCTGCGTCGGCTTCCTTGCCGGGGTCGAACCAGGTGTTGACCCAGACAACCTTGAGCTTGAAGCTCGGATCGATAGAGCGAGCACCCTGCTCGAAAGAGTTGATGCCCATGACGACTTCCGGAATCGGGAAGGACGCGATGTAGGCAGCGCCGTGATTCTTCGACGTCTTGGCGGCGATCTGACCCAGGATGTAACGGCCTTCATAGAAGCGCGAGTTGTAGGTCGCGAGATTCGGACCGCTCTTGAATCCCGTCGCATGTTCGAACTTCACCTTCGGGAACTTGGCGGCAACCTTGACGGTCGCATCCATGAAGCCGAACGAGGTCGAGAAGATCAGCGAGCAGCCCGAACGGGCGAGGCGCTCGATGGCGCGCTCTGCATCCGGACCTTCCGGCACGTTTTCGAGATACGGTGTCTCGATCTTGTCGCCGAACTCCTTCTGGATCTGCTGACGGCCAAGATCATGCGCCTGCGAGTAACCGCCGTCCGTGTGCGAGCCGACGTAAACGAAGCAGACTTTGGTCGGCGCCGCTTCGGCGGCAGCGGCGAAACCAACGATGGCAGCAGCTGTCGTGGAGAGTGCAAGTGCTAGTTTCTTCATGGTTACCCCTGTTGGTTTGACATGGTTTGGTAAAATCCGTCCGGCTATTGTCACTACCGTTCCGGAACGAAGGCCTTGCCGAGCGACGCCGGCGTGTTGATCAAGGTCGCTCGGCGATTTTGAGAGATGATGACGAGAACCACAATAGTCGCGGCATAGGGCAGCATCGACAGGAACTGCGAGGGAATGCCGACGCCGAAGCCCTGCGCATGGAACTGCAGGATCGTCACGGCGCCGAACAGATAGCCACCGGCCATGACGCGCATTGGCCGCCAGGATGCAAAGACAACGAGAGCCAGCGTCACCCAACCACGGCCGGCGGACATGTTCTCGACCCATTGCGGCGTGTAGACCAGAGACAATTGCGCACCCGCAAGACCCGCGCAGGCACCGCCGAACATGACGGCGAGGTAGCGCGTGCGGATAACGTCGATACCAAGCGCATGGGCCGAGCCATGGCTATCGCCCACGGCGCGTAGCTTCAGGCCCGCACGGCTGCGGAACAGGAACCAGTTGACGCCGATGAGCAGCGCGATGGAGAGATAGAAGGTCAGGTCCTGCTTGAAGAGTACCGGTCCAAGGAACGGGATCTGAGACAGGAACGGGAAGGCGATCTCCCGCAACTGCACGCCGGGTACGCTCACATATCCCTCGCCGATCATGCCTGAGAGCCCGAGACCGAGAATGGTCAGCGCCAGACCCGTCGCCACCTGGTTCGTCACCAGCGTCAATGTCAGGAAGCCGAATAGCAGCGAAAACAATGCACCCGCAGCGATGCCTGTGACGAGGCCAACATAGGGCGATCCACTCATCTGCGCACCGACGAAAGCGGCAACAGCCCCGATAATCATCATGCCTTCGACGCCCAGATTGAGCACGCCGGACCGCTCCACGACCAATTCGCCAAGACCGGCGATGACGAGAGGAGTCGATGCCGTGATGATGGTCAGGAGGATTGCTTCAAAGACGCTCATGCCGCACCTCCCCGAACCCGCGACCAGACCAGGCGGATCTTGTAATAGATCAGCGTGTCGCAGGAGAGTACGAAAAACAGCAGCAGCCCCTGGAAGACGCTAGCCGCCTTGGCGGAAATGCCTGGCGACAGCTGCGCCGCTTCGCCACCGAGATAGGTCAATGCCAACACCAAGCCGGAGAGAATCGCTCCGACCGGGTTGAGGCGCGCGAGGAAGGCGACGATGATGGCTGTGAAGCCATAGCCCGGCGAAATCGCCGGCTGCAGATGGCCGATCGAGCCGGAAACTTCCGATATCCCGGCAAGACCTGCCAGCGCACCGGAGAAGAGAAAGGCGAACCAGACCATCTTACGCGAGGAAAAGCCGGCGAACCGCCCTGCCCGCGCGGATTGCCCGAGAACGGTGATCTCGAAGCCTTTGAGCGTGTACTTCATCAGGAACCACGTCAGGATCGCTGCGACGATTGCAAAGACGATACCCCAATGAGCACGACCGGAATCCTCCCATATTGCCGGCAGCACTGCTTCCGGCGGAAAATCGATGCTCTGTGGAAAGTTGTGCCCCTGCGGATCGCGCCAAGGCCCGCGTGATAGCCAATCCAGGAAAAGCTGCGCGATATAGACCAGCATCAGGCTCGTCAGGATCTCGTTGGTATTGAAATGCGCCTTCAGCAAGGCCGGAATGGCGGCATAGAGCGCGCCGCCGATAGCGCCGGCAACCAGCATCAGCGGCAAGACCATCGGCGAATGCCAATCGGTGAAGATGATCGGGATGAAGGAGCCGGCAACGGCCCCCATCGTGAACTGACCTTCCGCACCGATGTTCCAGTTGTTGGAACGATAGCAGACACAAAGACCGACGGCGATCAGGATCAGCGGTCCGGCCTTGATCGCCAGTTCGTGCAGCGACCAGACCTCGAGCAACGGCTCGACGAAGAAGGCGTTCAGCGCCTCCACCGGGTCTTTGCCCATGACCGCAAACATGATCGTGCCGGCAATCAACGCCAAGGCAAGGGCCAGCAGCGGTGACAGGATGCCGAACAGCTTCGAAACCTGCGGGCGCTTTTCAAGTTCAATGCGCATGCGCGGGCTCCGAATGGGTCTTGGATTCATGCAGGCCACCCATCAGCAGGCCGATCTTTTCGCGCGTAAGCTCGCCGGCGGGATAGGATGGCGACAGACGGCCCTCCGAAATGACGGCGATATCGGTCGCGACCTCAAAAATTTCGTCGAGATCCTGGCTGATGACGAGCACTGCCGAGCCGTCACGGGCGAGATCGACCAAAGCCTGGCGAATGCGGCTTGCAGCACCCGCATCCACGCCCCAGGTTGGCTGGTTGACGACCAGCACGCTCGGCTGCCGGTCCAGCTCTCGGCCGACGATGAACTTCTGCAGGTTGCCGCCGGAAAGTGCGCCGGCTGCGGGATCCTCACCGCTCTTGCGCACATCCATCGCCTGACAGATCCGCTTGGCCGCCTGTTTGACGGTGCCGTGACGGATAATGTTCAGGAAGCCGCCACCCAGAAAGGTCTTGCGATCCGATTGATTGCGGGCAAGCACGAGATTGTCCGAGAGCTTCATTGCCGAAACGGCGGCGTGGCCATGGCGTTCTTCCGGCACGAATCCGGCGCCAAGCAACCGACGCGCATTGATGCCCTTCGTGCCAACCGGCTTGCCGCGCACATGGATCAGATTGTCCGATGGAACGATGTACTCACCGGAAATGACGTCGAACAACTCGCCCTGCCCGTTACCAGCAACCCCGGCGATCGCGAGGACTTCACCGGCGCGAACGCGCAGCGAAACATCCTTCAGCGACATGGCAAAGGGGGTGCGTGCCGGCGCCGACAGGCCTGCGACTTCCAGCTGGATATCGCCCGCGTTGCCGAGCCCCTCATGTTTGACACTGGCAACGTCACTGCCCACCATCATGCGAGCTAGAGAACCCGTCGTTTCCTGGCGTGGGTCACAAGCGCCGGTCACCTTGCCGTGGCGGAGCACGGTTGCGCGCGAACAGATGCGTTGCACCTCCTCGAGGCGGTGACTGATGTAAAGCACCGAACGCCCCTCGTCCCGCAACTGGAACAAGGTCTCGAACATCCGGTCGGCCTCCTGTGGCGTCAGCACGGAAGTCGGCTCGTCCAGAATGATAAGCTTGGGGTTCTGCAGCAGCGCACGGACGATCTCGATACGCTGGCGCTCGCCGACCGAGAGATCGGCAACATGGGCATTCGGATCGAGAGGCAGGCCATAGGCGCGCGACAGCCTTGCGGCTTCTTCCGATATCTTTGCTATCGGGATCTTGCCGTCGAGCGACAGAGCGATATTTTCAGCAACAGTCAACGCTTCGAAAAGCGAGAAATGCTGGAAGACCATACCGATGCCGAGCTTGCGCGCCGTGCCAGGCGAGTCGATCGCAGCAGGTTTTCCCTGCCACACGATTTCACCCTGCGTCGGCTCCAGCACGCCGAACAGCATCTTCACGAGCGTGGATTTACCGGCGCCGTTTTCGCCAAGCAGCGCGTGAATTTCGCCCGGTTGAATTTCAAGATCGATTTCGTTGCAGGCGGCAAAACTACCGAATAGCTTCGTCAGCTTGCGAACCGACAATAGTGCACCGTTTGCCGGTACATCGGATGACGACACGTTCCCCTCATTTCCTTCCCACCGTCCTGCCCTTTACGGATCTATGGGATCAGTAGTGTAGTTCCACTCGTTTTTCTGGCTTCCAGATCCGCATGCGCGCGCCCTGCATCGCTCAACGGATAAGTCTGATGAATATTGATACGCACTTTATTGCTTTGCACAACAGCAAATAATGCCCCTGCACTGGCTCTCAACTCCTCAGGCGTACCGACATAAGCGAAAAGGCTTGGGCGTGTCGTGAAAAGAGAGCCTTTCTGATTGAGGATAGCGAGGTTGAAATTCTCGATGGGACCGGAGGACTGGCCGAAAGTCACCCACATGCCGCGCGGCTTCAGGCAGTCGAGCGAATGCGGAAACGTGTCCTTGCCAACCGAATCGTAGACCACATCTACGCCCTTGCCGCCGGTGATTTCCCGAACGCGATCGGCGAAATTTTCCCGGCTATAATCGATGACGTGGTCGTAGCCGTGCGCCAGCGCCAGTTCGACCTTTTCTGCGGACCCAGCAGTGCCGATGACGGTCTCGGCGCCGAGCGCCTTGGCCCATTGCCCCGCAATCAGGCCAACACCACCGGCGGCTGCGTGAAAGAGCAACGTCGTTCCGGGGCCGACCTTGAAGGTGCGGTTCAACAGATATTCTGCCGTCATCCCCTTCAGCATCATCGATGCCGCCGTTTCAAGCGAGATGTCGTCGGGTACTTTGACCAGATGACGGGTCTCGATATTGCGCTCGACGCTATAGGCACCGTCGCTGCCGACATAGGCGACGCGATCCCCGACGGCGAAATCGGAAATGCCAGGCCCTATCACGGTAATCGTTCCCGCGGCCTCCTTGCCGAGCGACAACGGAAATTGCGGCGCCTTATAGAGGCCCGAGCGGAAATACACGTCGATGAAATTCAGACCGATCGCCGCATGTCGGATCTGCACTTCGCCAGCGCCCGGAGGCGGCAGATCCACCTCCTCCAACTTCATGACCTCGGGACCGCCGTTTTCGTGGATGCGAATGACCTTGGTCTTCTTCATGACGAGCAATCCTACTGGCGTCCGAGGGACGGGAAAAACTGCAGCACGGCGCCGATGCAATAGAGATAGATACCGCTGATGATGAAGAGGACAACAGCCCATTGCGGCATGACGAAATTCATCAGCAGCGAGTAGATGCCCAGCGCCGACCAGAACAGGAATATGCCGAGATTGAGCGGCCGCAGGCGCCTAACGCGGACTGGATGCAGGAAATTGATCGGCAGGAAGGTCAGGACGACGGAAACGCCGACGAGAACCATGGCGGTCGTCGCGCTGGCGTCGATAACGAACAGCGTGAATATCACCATGTTCCAAACGACCGGGAAGCCGGAAAAGAAATACTCCTCGGTCTTCATGCCCATGTCAGCGTAATAGATGGCACTGGAAACCACGATCATGCCGGCTGCGACAAACGACAAGGGTTCGCCGATCATGCCGCTTTCATAGAGCGCGAAGGCCGGAAGCAGCACGTAGGTCACATAATCGATGATATTGTCCAGCGTGTCGCCGGACCAGTTCGGAAGTACTTCCTTGACCCGGACCTTGCGGGCGATCGGCCCGTCGATGCCATCGACCAGCAGCGCGAGACCCAGCCACCAGAACATATCGACGAAGCGGTGCTCCGAGGCAGCGACCACACCGAGAAAGGCGAGAAAAGACCCGGATGCCGTCAGGATATGAACGGAGAACGCACGCATCTCCGCGTAAGGCACCCGCTTGTAATTGAAGATTTTCATCCGCCCCACGATTCGTCGGTTTATGCGCCTGCCCCGGCAAGCGGTTTTTCCTGCTAATATGCATCCTTTGGTCTATACCGCCAGCGCAAAAGCGTTCATCGCTGCACGCTAGCGCGACTTCCTGTCATTTTCACCCGCTGCGATGTTTCATCCCATGGATTTCAACAGGCTAAGTGTCTATTTTCAGAATTGTAGGCAATTGAGGCATCGAAAATGAAGCAGATTGAAGTGGCCGTCATCGGCGGTGGCCTGGCCGGCATGATCGCCGCCTTTGCGCTCGCGCGCGGCGGACGATCCGTTGCGCTGGTGGCTGCGCCGCACAACAAAGCCGACAAGCGGACGACGGCGCTGATGGACCAATCGATCCGCTTTCTCGAGCGCCTGACACTATGGGACAAGATTGCGCCTTCGACGGCAGCGCTGACCACAATGCGGATCATCGACGGCACATCCAGGCTGTTGCGGGCACCCACCGTCTCGTTCCGTTCGTCCGAGATCGGACTGGAGGCTTTCGGCTACAACATTCCGAACGCAGTGCTGCTCGACACCCTCAGTAGGGCCATCGAAGCGGAGGGCAACATCGCCCACATCGAAGCTACCGCCTCCGAAATTACTTTCCGCGACGACGGCGTGACGATTGCCCTCGACAACGGTCAATCTATCGAAGCCGCCTTCGTCGTCGGCAGCGACGGACGCAACTCGATGGTCCGGGAAACCTTGGGCATCAAGGTCAAGGGCTGGTCCTATCCGCAATCGGCCATGGTTCTGAACTTCGCGCATTCCTTGCCGCATCGGAACATATCGACGGAATTCCACACAGAGAGCGGTCCCTTCACCCAAGTGCCTCTGCCCGGCAGCCGCTCCAGCCTGGTCTGGGTGCAGAAGCCGGCCGAAGCAGCAGCCAATGCCGATAAATCGCTGGAAGAACTTGGCAGGCTGGTCGAGGAACGCATGCAATCGATGCTCGGCCAGGTGACGATCGAAGATAATGTTCAGGTATGGCCGCTCTCCGGCATGACGGCTCATCGATTCGGCAAGGGCCGCGCCGCGCTGATCGGCGAAGCCGCCCATGTCTTTCCGCCGATCGGTGCACAGGGGCTCAATCTCAGTCTGCGCGATATCTTGGCGTTGTCGGACATCCTTTGCAGTCGTCCGGATCAGCCGATCCCGGCCTCGGCCGGCGACATTTTCGACCGCCGGCGCCGCGCCGACGTCATCAGCCGCACGACGAGCGTCGATCTGCTCAACCGCTCGCTTCTTTCTGATTTCCTGCCGGTGCAGATGTTGCGCGCCGCCGGACTGCATGTGCTTTCCGCACTCGCTCCCCTACGCAACCTGGTCATGCGCGAAGGCATCGAACCCGGTGGTGCCCTGGGCAATTTTTCCTCGAAGCTACGGGAAAAGCTGCGTCGGTAAGACGCCCGATTTTATCAAGTACAGCACCAGCGAAACCGTCGCCACGGAACAGGCCGTGGTGATGAGGATCGTGGCGGAGGCACGCTCCTGCCAGACACCATATTGCTGGCCGATGACGAAAACGTTCGTGGCCGTCGGCAGCGCGGCCAGAAGCATCGCCGCTTCGATCCATATCGGATCGAAGCCGCCCACCGCCTGCAAAACCACATAAACGACGAGCGGATGCAGGATAAGCTTTGCCGGCACGATGTAGCCGATCTCGACTGGCACCCGCTTCAAGGGACGCAAGGCAAGCGTTACACCCATGGCAAACAGCGCGCAGGGGGCAGCCGCTTGGGCAAGATAGTTGACGAATCGCTCGAATGCGATCGGCTGCCGGAGCGAAAGCGCCGCGACGATGAAGCCGAGCGCAGTCGATAGAATGAAAGGGTGCAGCAAGACCTTTCGGGCAATCTCGCCGGCGAGGCGCCAGCGGGAACGCTTGTCTCCCTCTTCCAGCGCCATCAGCGCTGGCGCTACCATGAAATGCAGCGCATTTTCAAAGCAGACAATCAGCGCGACGGGAACGGCTGCCTTTTCACCCAACGCCAGAAGTGCAAGCCCCGGCCCCATGTAGCCGATATTGCCATAGGCGCCAGCAAATGCCTGGATCGTGCTGTCGGCGAGCGAATTGCGCCGCAGGAAGCGTCCAATCAGAAACAGCAGGAGAAAGATCGAATATGTCGCGGCGATATCCGCGGCGATGAAATCGATCCGCGTCAGCTGCTCGATCGGCGTCTGCGAAACGAGCTTGAAGAACAAGGCCGGCAGGGCCGCATAGATGATGAAGGTGTTGAGCCAGCCGAGCGCGTCAGCCGGCTGCCTGGTTACGCGCGCGGCGATATAGCCGATCAGGATCAGGCCGAAGAACGGCAGCAGCAGACCGACAATGTCAGCCATCGGACTTGTTCCATCTTGCCGGGGAAATTGGGGCGAAAGATATCGCCCGGCTTAGCCGATTTTCATCAGGATTGGAAAGGTCTGCTGGAACCAGATCGCCATGTCGCTGACATAGCCGAAGATGAAAGCAAGGCCGGTCAGGACGAGAAGCCCGCCCATGACCTTCTCGACCGTGCCGAGGTGGCGGCGGAAGCGGGATAGAAAGCGCATGAAAGCGCCGGAAAAGCCTGCCGCGATCCAGAATGGAATGGCAAGTCCGAGAGAATAGACCGCAAGCAGGCCCGCGCCTGCGCCGACCGTTTCGCGAGAAGCGGCGATGCCGAGGATCGCCCCGAGAACCGGGCCGATGCAGGGCGTCCAGCCAAAGGCGAAGGCAAGCCCCATAATATAGGCGCCCGTCAAGGTCGCCGGTTTTCCATTGCCCTGGAAGCGCGCTTCGCGAGCGAAGAGACCGATGCGGAAAACACCGAGGAAATTCAACCCCATGATTACGATGATGAGACCACCGATCTTCGAAAGGACATCGAGATGCTGGCGCAACAGCAGGCCGATCGACGAAGCACCGGCGCCGAGGGCGACAAATACGGTGGCAAATCCCAACGTAAAGAATAGCGCCGACATCAACACGTTGCCACGAACGCTTGGCCCTGCTGCAACACTCGTTCCGCCGCCACGAAACTGCTCGACGGAGATCCCGGCCATGTAGCAGAGATAAGGCGGCACGAGCGGCAATACACAGGGCGAGAGGAACGAAAGCGCTCCGGCAATCAGGGCACTAACAATCGAAATATCGGCAAGCGACACGATGAACTCCGGCTATGTCATTTCGCCCTCTTCCTAGCGTTGCGACCAGCGGAAAGCCAATCACCTTTTCGAGTGGGAGCGGCCGCACTGCCTTAAAGTTGACGGAATTAAGAAGCGCCAACCTATGCGAAAACCCGGCATTTCTGGGCCTGACCCATCATCGGGAGGCATACCAACGAACGAATTGCATTTGCTAAAATATTGGTTCAAGCTGCGGTCGTTCGTCCAACAACGTGCATTAACCCAACTAGTTAGCGGAGGAAGTCCCCCCATGCGATTCGTTACTATGTTTACGGCTGCAGCCTTTACTGCGCTTTTCAGCGTTAGCGCCATGGCGCAAACGGCGACGGCGCCCAGCACTACGACGACGACACCCAGCGCAACGACAACAGCTCCTGCGGCGACAACCATGCCTAAGGCAGCGACCACGATGAAGCCGAAGGCTATGAAGCCGGCTCAGACCGCCGTTTCCAAAGCATGTTCGGCTCAGGCTGACGCCAAGGGTCTGCACGGGAAAGCTCGCGCCAAGTTCCGCAGCGACTGCAAAAAGGCCGGTGGCAAGGCGTAATCTCGTAAGCTTCGCCTCAATCAAGGCCCAGCTTTGTCGCCGCAACGGCGGCAAAGCTGGGCACAATGCCAAACTTCCTATCGAATATTTTACTTAAAAAACTCGGCGCTTGTCATTGAAATCTCTTTAATAAAACAAGCGCGCATTTAGTTTCCCCATCTCTCCAGCGATATGCTTTGTCGCACCGTGCGCCGATATCGCGGGCAAGCCTAAACCTTTCCTCGCATGGGTTTGCAGCACCTCCGAACTCCTTGCGAGCGCAAGCAACGTTTCGCAACAAAGGGGAAAAACCCAGGAAACCTGCAAAAACTACAATTGGCTCTCGTTCGATTGAATCAGTGAACGGAGCAACGATTTGAAACCGGCCATTAACCCTCCTCCTGCCGAAGAGACTTCGCACGCGAAATATCTGGCGGCGTGTCTTTTCGCACTTGAGCCGTCCATCGAAAGCCTGCTCACCGCCGCGTTGAAATCGGGTTGGAAACGCGACTACGTGCTTCTGGCGATCATGGCGATTACCGCCAATGATGACGAGGAGACAAGGTCGTCCCGCGGATCATTGCATTCATGAGTCGCGACCGCTGCGATCCCCCAACATGCAACTTGCCCTGACAGCGGCAACGAGGCGCCGTTTGAGATTCGAACGCGATTCATATTAGAACTCGGCGGCGGCGCGGCCGAAGACGAAATCGGCTTCCGTGCCATCCGTCAGCCGAACGCGACCAGAACCGTCCATGCCATTGGCCTGCCGCGTCGCGATCACAAAGCCCTTCCGGCCATCGGAGCAGCGGACCGGCATGGAAATCGTCACTGAGGTGTCGAAGGGATCATATGTGCCGGAACACTTGACCGTCTTGCCCTTCAACTTGCCCGCCACCTGAAAGCTGCCACCGGACATTGCCGCCGTGGAGGTTCCCTTCATGACATCGCCCTTGCCGGAAATTACGGCAACCGGCACGGTCATCGCGCAGGAAGCAAGAGATAGCGCTGAAGTGGCAACGAAGACGAACCCTATGTTTTTCACGAGATATTCCCCCTTAAGACAGGGGAAATATGCACGCGAAACGAGAGTGGTCAATAGACCAACGCAGGCCTGCCTTTCGATTACACGAACCTTCCGGCACGCGCTTCATCGAAGACGACAAGCGCAGCCAGACGCACACAAATTCTTCGCATCAGATCATTTGCGGCTCGGCTTCAGCTCTTTCGTCGACTGATCGACCTGGCCATCCGCAAGCCTGTTGCGCGGGTCGGCGACAATAGCACTTCCCTCGTCTTCGGCTTCCGGCTTCGTCGGCCCGCGAGCTTTGCTGTGTTGTATCTTGGCAAGCGGCTGCTTGCTTTCCCTTCCGTGATTTGGGTCGTGAGCTTGATCGCGCATCGATTTGTTTCTCCTCTTGTTCGCAGGAGAAACACCGGTCGCACAATTAGGTTCCTCAATAGGCTGGCCGCCTGTATCGCGGGCTTCGATCGCAAACGCTGGAAAATGGAAGCGTCCGTAAAAATATTTGAGAGGCGCTGAAACTATCCGGCAGCGGGCTCCGTATAAGCCGCTAGGAATGAACCGGGATCGATTGTTCTGGAACGTCCACCCCGTCACCGGCGCCCGCACTGCGACGGAGACGGCGGCAACGGTCGCCTCCGCGCCGTTACCGCAGCGTCCGGCGCAAGGGATCTGACACCCTTCGCCGGACGCACTCTTCAGTCCCTTGAATGGCAATTGCCGTAACGGGCACGGGACCGGCCGTGATCTTGCGAGGGCGCGCAACACGGGCCAGACGCGGCTTTCATGCGGCGCAGGGCTGGCGGCTTCAAATTTTCGCTCGGGGCTGAGCAGAGGGGCCGCTACGAGCAATCGGAGCTATCGACGGAGAAGGAATAGTCCTTCCCCTTGAACTGGTAGATGTAGTTGGCCAAGGAGGCTTCGCCGGAATCGAATTTCGGCAGCAAAAAGTTACACAAATCAGAGATTTGGGCCGACTTGACGAGAGGTGCGTCGAACCAGTCGTCGTCGAGATCCAGATCATAGAAATAGCTGTAGATACGGTCCGTCAGGTCTATCTTTTTCAGCGTGATTTGCTGGTCGATTTTCTTCGGCAGATCCTTGTTGGCAAAGACAACCGGATAGCGTTGGGTGAGATAAGGAATCACCAGGCGCTCAGTCACAGGCGTCGTCATCGCGATCGCGAGCAGAGGCAACAGGCTCGATGCAACGGCGAACTTCCTTTTGGCGAGAGCACCCAGCAGGACGCCCGCAGTCCCGAGCAACCCGCAAACGATCGCATAGATTTCCCACGAAGACAGCTCAGCCAAGAATTCCATCATGCGTCCATCGTCTTTATCAATCGCCGTGCCGGCGGCAACTGGCCTATGATTAGCCTGCCACATCCGGCACATGCCAAATTCGACTTGGCATCCAAACATGCCTATCCAGTCACAGCAGGCGCCAGAAGCGACGACACGAATTCGTGCGCCAAACCAACCGCCATGTGGTCAGTCTATACTCCTCCGGCACACCATCGGGCAATCACAAGATTGTTCATTTTCCTGACCGTTAGTATACTTACTCTCGCTATGATTGAAAGTGAAACTTGCCGCACGTCGCTCCATCAAGCCAGACTTTGCAGCGATACCTGCCTGAATTGAAGAGTTTGCGAATTCCCTTAAACCGCGGATATGCTCATCCTTGGGCCTTGAGGCATTTGGGAGGAAAAGCCGCCTTACACTTTTCCCGAGAGTGCTTTGCGCTCCGGTGTCGTCGTTTCAGCCCCTCTGCGCTTTGTTATCAAATATTGCCAGCTGCAGGTTTCAGCTCTTCAAGCTAAAGCCCAGCCTCGGTTCGCCGCAATGTGGGAATCGCATAGGCTTACCTGTACCCAAGGAGAAACGGAATGTCGGACCTGCTTGAAATCCAGAGAGAACTGCAAGCGCAGGCCGACCAGGTCGTTCGGATGCTGCAGCTCAATGAACGTCTTTCCGCTCTCGGACAGCCTGTCCGTGTCGGAAGCTCCGCCATGGGGCTGATGGTTCGGCGTGATATCGACATCACCGTCATTTGCGACAAGCTCGATGCCGATGCACTGGACGCGTTTACCGCGCTCTGTACATGCTTCATGAGGATGACGGAACAGGTGGTTGCCGTGCGCTTCCGCAACGATTGCCGGCAATGGAATAGAGAACCGGAAAAATACCCGGACGGGCTTTATCTGTGGCTGTCCGTTCAGGCGCCGGATCAAACAATGTGGACCATCGACATCTGGCTTGTCGACCAGCCGGAGCGCCAGCCTGACATCGCCCATCTGAAAACGCTGATGCCGCGCCTGACCGATGGAGACCGGGAAACCATCCTGCGAATCAAGACTGTTCTGGCAGAATCTCCGCAAGATGGTGCGTCGATTCCCAGCGCACTTGTCTACGAAGCCGTCATGGACAACGGCATCGACACCATTGCCGGATTTGAGAACTGGTATCGGGAACGCGCGCCATGATGTCGCTAGGAAAGAGAGCGCGATAAAGGGTGCAAACGGAATTTTGCAAACCATGAGCGGGTTACTGCAAAACGCGTGCGAAACCCAAGTGAAATGGTGAGGAGATAACTTGTCCACGATCAAGATTGGCCGAAAGGCGCGGACGTAGATTCGACCTGGCACAATCCGGCAATCTACTATTGCCAAGCGATAGTACACTCAACTTTCATCGACGCTAGAAATGACCAAACCCGGCGTGTAATGACCGCGACGACCAGTCGGGCGGGAAAATCGCCGTCAAAAGCGCAGGAAATACGGTCTTCCCTTGAATTCGTTCCAGGCGGGCAGTGCAGAGTTGCGGCAGCCTGTTCAAGCTGACATCCGAAAGATATTGGGTCGGGCGATAGAACGCAGGAATGAGAACACGCGTCCCCTCGCCAGTGCCATCCAACCTGACCGTCATTTGCTGGTCGAATGGCTGCCAGACGTCGTTTCGCTTGGTATAGTTTGACGAAACCTCAATGTTACCGGTGCACCCTTTGCCGGCAACAGTCAACAAAAGCCGATCTGCAGCGCTACGGACGTTCCATTGAATGCCTACAAAAGCGATCATGGGCGTCATGCTGTCCGCCGGCGATGCAGTGAGCGCTGCGTATTGCGTAGGCAATGGCACTGCAAAATGAACTGGCCCGGCTACATCAACCGCATCGGCGACAAGTTGCCGGGGCTTCGACAAAAGTTCCGCGAACGCACGCACGAGAACCTCTTGTTGGTGCTGGACAAGCAAATAATAGATTGAGCCCCCCAGGACGCTGGTCGCGGTTAAGATGGCCGGATAACTCCAACCGGAGCGCGTTATCGCGCGAAAAGTAAAGGGCAACTCCAGCAACGACAGCATGGCGAATACCCAAATGAATTCCAAATGGAATACATGGCGAATTGAAAATTGGACAACCGGATAGGTGACGAGTGCTGCGAACATCACGCCTAATGCCAAAGCCTCCTGACGTGATCTCGCCCATATCCGCCAGAAGAATACTACCATTCCCAAGATACCCAGCCAGGGCATCCAATGTTGTGCGAACAGTGAATAGACGGGCGCCATGAATATGCTGGCTGGTGGGCCGCTCATCACCGGATATCCGGGATCTGGCAGCGCATCGGACGCCGCCAATAAGGGAAAGCCGACAATCCAGCCCGCGGATTTGAATGCTTGACTGACGAAGTCGCCCAAAAAATAGGGAAAAAATGCTTGCCAGCTCGCGCCCGAGAGGGTGGTCGCCTGCGAGACCCCGTAGACAGGAAGTCCTTCATCAGCATCCCAATTTGGATGGTCTTGTCTGGCGTCTGCCGCCACAGCGGAAAGAACCAGTTCGTCGGAGTAACGAGCGCCGAATGAGTATGGCGCAGGCGACATCTTCAAATAGACACGGAACGGGTCGCTCATTCCCTGAATGATGACGGAGCCATAGCTACCGCTTTTGCCATTCGAAAGTATTGGATAAGCTGATGCAATCGCGATTACGGCCATCAAAACTGCGGCAATTGATCGACGGAATAGCAGCCTGACATCTAAAACGATCAGGAGAGCGAGCAGACTGAGCGGCAGAAGGATGATGAGATCTGCTCGAAATCCACTCCCGATGCCGATGGCCAAAGCGCATGCCACCACCCAGCCAAAGAGGGTCGGTAGCCGGCGGGCGCGCAACGCGGCTACAAGAAAAACAATCGCCCATATAAAGAAGGGGGCCTTGGAATAATCGCGAAGTGACACAATAATTGGAAGTGCAACCGGCGAAACAGATAGAAAAGCTGCTCCAAACATCGCGTACAAGCGGCTGAAAAATTGCCGCAATAGGACAAAACAGCCTGCCGCATACAATCCGGTCAGAGCTCCTACGAGCGGCCAGAGGTTCTGGTAGCTGACTGACGACAGACGCCAGATAAATGATACGATCAGACTGAAATACAGTTGCACAAGGGCAAAGAAGCCCGGTGGGCCGAGCGGCGCGTTTGCATCGATATCAGCGCAGTGAAACGTCAACGTCTTACCGGTCAAGAAAGCCAACAACTTCGGCGGTATGGTTTCCGGATGCTTAAAACCATATCCGCAGGCGGAATAGACGATCTCCGGTGCAAAGCTCTGATAGAAGAATAGCCAACCCGATTGGATCAGAACGACAACGCCCAACACTCCGCCAATCAAAGCAAAGGCAAGCCCCAGTGCCACATCGGTTTTCTTCATGCACTTGTACCTATTTCCAAGACTAACCGGTGTGGCGCAGCCTTAGCGATCCAACACCGAAACAACCCTCGACTGCTCAGCTTCGCTCAGGCCGACCCATAGCGGCAGACGCACCAGTCTTTCTGACTGAGTGGTGGTTACGTCCAACTCACCTTGGGCGCGCCCATACCGCCTTCCAGCCGGCGAGGAGTGCAAGGGTACATAGTGGAAAACCGAGAAAATATCGTTCCTCTTCAATTCATTGAGTACCTTCTGACGATCAGTCTCCGGCGCCAGCAAGACGTAGTACATGTGAGCATTGTGTTGGCATTCATCCGGCACGATGGGCCTGCGTAGCAACCCTCTAGCCTCGAGCGGCTCGAGAAGCGCATGGTAGCATTCCCAGCTGGCCAAGCGGTCACTGGTAATGTGCTCAGCTTCTTCAAGCTGGGCCCATAGGAAAGCAGCAATCAACTCGCCTGGCAGAAACGAGGAGCCGACCTCCTGCCAAGTGTATTTATCCACTTCACCCCGGAAGAAGCGACTGCGGTCGGTACCCTTCTCACGGATGATTTCAGCACGCACCGTCAGCGTTGGGTCGTTTACCAGCAGCGCTCCGCCTTCGCCTGAAATCACATTTTTGGTTTCATGAAAGCTGTATGCCCCTAGGTTGCCTATGCTGCCCAATGCCCGCCCTTTGTAGGTTGCCATTACGCCCTGTGCCGCATCCTCAATAACCTTAAGGTTGTGCCGCTTGGCGATGTCCATAATCACGTCCATCTCGCAAGCTACACCGGCGTAGTGGACTGGGACGATGGCTCTAGTGCGCGAAGTGATCGCCGACTCGATCAGGCGCTCATCCAAATTCAGAGTATCTTCCCGGATATCGACAAATACCGGTATACCGCCACGCAGTACAAATGCATTGGCAGTCGATACGAAGGTGTAGGATGGCATGATGATCTCGTCACCAGGCTCAATATCCAGAAGTAATGCCGCCATCTCCAGTGCGGCTGTACATGAGTGCGTCAGCAGCGCTTTGTCGCATCCGCTCTTGCTTTCCAGCCACGCATGGCAACGCTTCGTAAAAGGTCCGTCTCCGGCAAGCATGTTGCCGAATTTGGCTTCGGCAATGTAATATAGCTCCTTACCGGTCATGAAGGGCCGATTGAACTGGATCTTTTGACTCATTGCTTATCCCCTCCTTGAAGCCCATGCCACTGGTCGGCGACCTCGCGCAGGTACGTGATCTATTCGCATGGCGGCATATGCTTAATCAAGGCTTCAAACTGATCAATATCGTGGAACTCTCCGACCGGCGCGACCTCTTCTAACCAACTTATTTTCACGCCCTGCAGCCGCCCATTGCGTTCCGCGTTCAATGCAGGGCGAAGCCTCATATGAAGCGATACTGACTCCTGCATAAACATTCCGAACTTGCGGCTCAAACGCCGCAGCTTACCATGTCTCAGGTATTCAAGATGGAAAGGCTTCTTTCCTAGATTCACGTTTTCCGGGCGACGATGAGTCTGGAGCCGCCCAACGGGAAGTTAAGGCCGTTTCTGATGAGAACGCCTTCCGCCCGTAGTATCCAGCGGAAAGCGCCGTTGAGTAAGCGTGGGAGTTCCATCTCGGTTCGTACGTCGATTTCCGCAACTGATTTGTTTCTACTCAGCAAACGCGAAGCAAGCATTGCCGGAAGCAAGAGCGAAACGAACGACGTGCTGCGAAGGACGGTAAAACCCGCAGCAGTGACCTTCCTGCTTAATTCGTTGGCCGTATATCGGCGGCAATGATGCGAATAGTCATCGGTAGCGCTCCACAACCAAGGATGTTGCGGAACAGTCACCAGCAGCAGACCTCCGGATTTAAGCGCGGCGTTCATTTGCTGTAGGACGATTTCGTCCTCCTCGATGTGCTCTAAAACATCAAACGCGCCGATCGCATCGAATTCCTCAACGAACGGGATTGCCCGCGCATCCATCTGCATCAGCCGCGCATCCGGCAAACGCTGCGAAGCGAAGCGCAGACCTTCAACAAATATTTCACTCCCGAAGATTTCCGCCTTTGGATTTTTCTTGGAGATACCAGAAAGAACAAAGCCCGTTCCGCAGCCAATCTCCATGAAAGATCGGAAATCGGAGTGGTATTTCTCCAGGGCCCACAAGATAAGATCGTTGCGGGATTGAAACCAGAAATTCCCCGATTCCAGATCTGCGAGCAGTTTGAAATAGGACGCTTCGAAACCGCTTCCCGCTTGAGCGTATTCTGGCGCGAAAGCTTCAAAGCCATCAATATTTTCAACAGCCCATCCGCATTGGCTACAGATGGCCCCGGTCAGCGCATTCTCGCATTTCAAACAAATCATCATGTCCGCTGCACGCTCGCTTCATCGCTGTTACGGAAAACGAAAAATCTCAGCGAGACGAAAAGGAAAACCGCCACCACAACAATCGAGAGAGCCTGGACCAACAGATGATTCCAACCCACGTGGTCGACGAAAAACCACAAGAGGCCATAGTTCATTACATACCCCAACAGATAGACGAACACGTAACCCAAGAATGCAGTATTCCAGCTGCCCCGGTGTCCAAATACCCATTTTCTGCTCAGCACAAAATTGAGGACGACGCCGAAGACATATATCAGCGTCATCGCTACTTTAGGTTCGACTTTTAATTGCGTAGCGCAAAAATAAAGAAAATATCCCAAGGAGTTCATGAACACGCCAACAAAAGCATAGCGTAGGAATGGCGCGTAAAGACGCCTCATCTCGACAAACTTCATCACGGACAGATGAGCCCCGAAGTCGTAGCGCGCGTCAACCTATCATTCCTCCCAGTCGAGTTCCGGCTTCGAGGTTTTCGTAGAAATATTCCGAGAATCCTGCGGCCCTCATTGCCTCTTGCGTTCGTTGAATATCATACGATACCCGGTGGATCGAAAAGCAATCCGCATGGAAAACCGCAAACGAGGCTCGAGGATCACCATCTCTTGGCTGTCCCACGGCCCCTGGGTTGCAATATTTCTTGCCGTCCCCCTCCCATAGAATGGGAATATGGGTATGCCCGGATGAGAAAAGCGCGCCGGAAATGTCTCTGAAATAGTCCGCTGATGGTTTCATATATTCGTCGAGCGGATCGCGCCAGCCTCCATGAACAAAGCTAACCCCATCAAATTTGGCCTCGGATTTATGGTGAGACAGCCATTCCATATTTGCGTCGGTAATGACGGTGCGTTGATACTCCAGGCAACGGTTTGCACTATTTGATCGAGGGCAACCCTCGCCGCTGACCAGATACCAGTCATGATTGCCCATGAGCATCTGAATGTTGGAGCTCTTCAGCAAGTCACAGCACTCATTTACCTGCGAATAATAGCCAGCCACATCCCCAAGACAAACTACTCTCTCTATGTCAAGCCTGCCCAGTTCGTCCAGGACAGCCAACAGAGCGGGGTAATTGCCATGAATATCAGAAACTATCCCGATCATATACGATGCTGTCCTCTATATAGCGCGCAGCGCTGCCACGCCGGATATCGGGTTGAATTACGGGTTTGCCATTGAGGAAAAATTCGAGGGCCATTTCAGATTCGTTGTATCCGAAAGCAGCTCTTATCGAGGTCGCACTTGATATGCGCGGGTTGATTTCGAGCAGCTTCCAATCCGCACCGACACGCCGGAATTGCAAATTTGTTGGCCCGACCGGTTGAAAATGCTCAAATAGCGGTCGAAGAACCTGCTCCAAAGAAATGTCAGGCCGAACGACGGCCTTCGCGGTCGACCCGTCCATAGCAAGCCGCCTTTGTAGCACGATGTAAGCGCAGCACGCACCCTTACCGTTTCCGAAAGCCGCCACCGTATACTCTTCATCATCACTGCCGATCGTTGGCTGGGCGATGAGATTTTCACCCATCGTCGGAGCCAAAGTTTCGAAACGTTCCCGGCTATTGACTCGTACCAACCCTTTCGATGCATAGCTTCTGCGAGGCTTGACAATAAAAGGTAGCCCTAGGGTTCTCTCTAAGAAGTCAAAGTCGTTGCTGCCATATGTAGGAATATTGATCTCTGGAAATACCGCCGTCAGCTCTTGATACATGAGCCACTTGTCACGGGAAAGATCGATAAGCCTTCCGTTGTTGAGGCAAATCGCGACTCCCATTTTACTGATAATCGACCGGTTGTCTGAGAAGAAATGCGTGTCCTGCTCAATCCCCGGTATGATGAAATCGACTTTTTCATCCCTTACGATGCCGCTCAGAATTTGCTTGTAAGCCGGGTCGGCCGTGAGCGGAACCTGAATGAAGCGATCCGCCCATTGTTGGCCTACGGCGTCGTGATAGATGTCGATACCAACCAATCTCAGATCAGGTCGCGCCATTCTCAGAGATCGTAAAATCCCGTAGCCGATGATTGCGCCGACTCCGGTTACCAGAACGGTGGTCATGACGCCCTCCTTGCCGTTGCTATTCTCTTCATTCCCTCAGGCAGATCTACTGTCTCGATCAACCCGATTTGACCATAGAATGATGCGCTGTCAGGCGCTTGCAGATCCGGAATACTTGGCTTTGCGGGATCGAAGACAACCCGACCCGTCGTTCCGAGGGCCTCAAAAGCGGCTTTTGCAATGTCGCTCAGGCGCCAGGATCGTTGAGATGAAACGGGGAATGTGCCGACTACCCGCTTGTCCAAAACTCGCCTGACGACGTCCATCAAGTCATCAATATACAGATAGTTTCTGACGGCATCATTGCGACCGTACAGCACCAAATCCTTGCCGCGTGCGGCCTGATCGATGATGTGATAAAGCAGTGGTTGGTGCACGCGATAACCATCATTAGCCCCGTACACTTGCGTGGGACGCAAAACCGTTAGAGGAAGTTGGAATTTTTCACAGTATAGCGAAACGAGTTCATCACCGTGTCTTTTGGACAGCGCGTAGGTGTTAAAGAAGGGATGACCTGAAGAATAATATGCAGACGACGATGATATCATTATCAAGTGTCCGGCGCTAACCTTCCGGGAAATTCTCGCAACGGTCAAACTGCCAATTGCGTTGACGATCTCAGACCGAAAAAAGTCGTCTTCTTCGTTTCCGCCAAAGTCAGCCGCACAATGAATGACAGCATCGAACTGGTGTCCGGCAGGAAAATGATCATCCTGACGCCCTAGATCCAGGAAGTAATCTGCATTTCTACGGCCTGCGTAAGCGACCGTGTGCGCCCGTGAGAGTTGCTCGCCAATATGACGACCAATCATCGAAGAGCTACCAACGATCAACACTTTCATTTGGCACTCGTAGCTTCGAATAGAAGACCCGCCGAAAGCTCCGGATAGTCGACGGCCACCGTGCACATCCCATCGATTATTTCTCTGCTGAGGTCCAGCGAGATCATCTGTTTCGTGGTCACCGGTTTTAGAAATATGCCTTCCTTACGCCGAATGTCGTAGCCAGTTTCCTCTAGGTCGGCGGTCAGAGAATCGACTGTGTAATAGCGCTGATGTCCCAGCGCCAAATCGCCCTCTCCCAAAGTCAGAACATCATCAAGAAGGCCGGCCGCTACGCCAAATCTTCGGTGCAAGGACTGCGCGTTCGGTACAGCGACGAAGCATCTTCCACCCGGTGCAAGAAACTCTCGGTATTTTCTCAGGATATCGGTCGGTTGATCGACGTGCTCAAGCACGAAACCCATGATAATAACGTCAAATTTTCGACCAGGAGAGAAATCTTCAAAAAACCCTTCAACTATCTCAGCCTTGGAATCAGGATATAATTTCTTGAAGTTAGAAATAACGGAATCAGATCCGTCGATTACCATGTAGCTCTGAAAGTAATTGGAAAAGTGGTTGCATGTATAACCGTGCCCAATGCCGAGCTCCAAAACATTGCTACTCGGTTCAGAAAGCGCCATAATTCGCTTGGGATACCAGTTCAAAATGATATCGTTATCGAACTGATAGGCAAAATCAGGTTTGTAGGCCGATAAATAGTTATCCAGTGACATTTCGTACTCCTCGGTGTGTCTTTTTGACAATAAAAAGTGGCCTTCTTTTCACCTCTTGGAAGACCTTTGCCAGATACAGACCAACGATACCTATCGAGAGGATAATGAGCCCGCTAAAGAACCAAATAGAAAGCATGACGGAAGTGAAACCGCCAACGATGGTCTCGGGCCAAATCAATTTAACCGCAATCATATAGGCTGCATAAACGATGGAAGCGGCCCAGGTTATTACGCCCGTCATGAACACCAAAAAAAGGGGGGCTATGCTGAATGACGAGAAAGATTCCGTGACTTGCAGCAGGCGCTTACCAAGACTGTAGGTTGAAGTGTGTCCTTTTGGACGCGGTGACTTTACAAGAGGGATACCCTTCTGCTTGAAGCCAGCCCAAGAAAACACACCGGCAAGATAAAGGACGCGGTCTTCCACCGTAAGTAGCGCATTAACATAGTCTCGCGTCATCAATCGGCATGTCATCGGATTGTGCGGTATCCTGACGCTTGACATGAAGTTTATCGACTTCCAGAAAATCTCTCCCAAAATGTTGGCGCTAATCGTTGAGACGCGTCGTTCCTGGACGCCAAACACAACATCGAGATCGTGGCTTTGAAGCTCGTCATGAAAGAGAGAGAGCCACTCGGGCTGCTCTTCCAAGTCGCAGTCCATCAGGAACACCAAGTCTCCATTCGAACTCTCTAAACCCGCCACAATGGCTGCGTGGTGCCCAAAATTGCGAGAGAGTTCAACTACGCAGATATTCGGATTTCTTTCTTGTATGCCAAGCGCGACCTGTAGAGAATTGTCCGGCGATCCATCATTGACGAGTATTATCTCATAGTCGTCGGCAACAGTCGAAACAGCAGCCGTGATGCGGGTGACGAACGCCTCCAAATATTGAGCCGAACGATACATCGTACTTACGATAGAGATCTTCATCGCCCCACCCATTTCATCTTTGCACTCGCCTCTGGTCCGCAATTCAGCAGCAAATCCAGCACGCTGACCCCGTGCTCAAAACCATTCCAAAGCTGAGTGTATTCTGGATAGCCTTCGTAGTTGAACCAACGAAGCTCTATGCCTTTGGCAGCGAACAGCTCTTCCTGCATATATTCCTGGCCCGCAGGGCCGGATATGTAGTGGCTCGCACCCGCCTGCTGGCACAGCGAAACGAGCCTTTCGGTTTTGCCGTTGATCAACTCATAATCTTGGCTGCTGGATATTTTGGTGGCGATACCGAGATAGAGACAGATGGCTTGTATAAAACGCTTGTTCAAATCAGAGAGGTTATAGTGTTCCTCCTCCATATAGAGGGGCATTAACCAATGCGAGATCTCGTCGAAAAATTTGCTGCGGCTGTAGTTTGCCACGATGGATTTCCAATGCTTCGACTGCCAAGCATGACTTTCAATCCTCACGTCGCAAATTCGGCGTCTTATATCTTGCCCGACTGGCACGGTTATCCATTGAAGACCGTTCGGCGTCTTTATCTTATTTCGGTTCCGCCAGTCATTTTTGGTAAATTGCATATCATCGTAGAGAATAAACTCATCGACGGATGCGATCATATCGAAATAACCCTTCCATGGGATATAGTTCGATTGCAAGATCGCGATCTTTTTCATCACGCATTTCCAGTTCGTTCGAGTCTATATTCGCCATTCAGAACAAGGCGCTTTCAGTCTTCGTTTTGAGATACCAGGCAACGGTATTTCCCGATCGGCTTTCGAATATGTTTCTGAGCTCTACCTTCAGTGATGCCTGACTTCGCGGGGATCTATCGCGTATCGCCAATCATGCCAAGGTGGTCTATCAGTCGATGTACGTTTCCGCTGCCAAAGGCAACACAGCATCAGATTGGTATAAACGAAGGAGCCCTTGAAAACCTTTGGTATCGCGAATGTCCAATCTCTGAAACGGATATACGTGAGCCCCTGAAGCTGCCCTCAACGGAGCAAGACTGCCGCCACAGGTGACGCAGTCGACGTTTAAAACCGAAAATTTCCTGTCCTCGATCAGTCGCTTTTCACCGCTGCCCCAGTGAAACTGGTCCTTCCCTTGATAGGAGACTCCATATTGGATGGCTTCATCCCAGACAGTATCACAATCAGCTCCCGACGAGAAAACTGATATCCAAGTGTATAAGGAGGTGCAATCCCCGACATCGCTTCGACGCGATTGGCATCATTGCCAAGAACCTCAATTTTCCGAATGGGCTAACGCCTCCGGCGACGCCAAGAGGGTCACAGCACTTCTCACTCGGATTGTTGATTGCCACTGAGAACTGACCCGCCTTTTAGGTTTTGTTCGGGTCGGCCGTAGTGGTCAAGCTCTTCCTTTCGCCTCCGTAGCGTTGGTCTCGTGTGCCGAGCTATTCTTGAAGCGGAAACTG